>Ga0193960_1000174_pt1 | contig 26286 bp, 25 predicted proteins | sample FB_3_MG_FD_140338 | JGI IMG/M metagenome (GOLD analysis project Ga0193960, IMG submission 140338) | Microbial mat bacterial communities from the Broadkill River, Lewes, Delaware, United States - FB_3_MG | ecosystem: Environmental > Aquatic > Freshwater > River > Microbial mats | place: USA... | reverse complement strand
AGCCGATGTATAACACATCGGCTTTTTTTGTGCCTTCTAATTTTTTGCCTAGCTTTGTTTTGAATGAATCTAAATAAAAATCATAGAATTCTTGCAGGGCTTTTATCCTTGGCATTTTTGATGCCATTGATTATAAAAAGTCAGCACATGATGTTTCCCAATCATGAACATCATTGTCATTCGTGCACTCAGCATGATACTGGTCTGCTTGATATTTGTGAGATTCAGGAATTCGATTACTTCTTTTTTACACCAGCTGATATAACCACTGTTCCAAATGTCATCAGTATTTTACTGAAACAAGATAGTGTGGATGCTACTATCAGTTCAATTGTAAAAATTAATCTCACCTATTCATTACGTGCCCCTCCTGTTGTGTAGTTAAAATTATAGAACCAATTCTGTTTACAGAATAACTAGAATACAGGTTGATAAAGTCAAACAGATTTTATCGATTAAATCTATGTATTTCAAATTTCACACGACAAATCAATATAATTCTATTGCAATTATGAATAGATATCTATTGGCAATACTTCTGTTATTGCCACAATTTGCCTTTTCTGTTGGCGAAGTAAAAAACAATAAACTAAGTGGAATCGTAAGCGATCAAAAAGATAACTCGCCAATTCCGGGAGTTAGTATTTTTATTCCTGAAATTCAAAAAGGGACTGTAAGTGACAAAAATGGTGCCTACCAATTGGAGCATTTGCCATCGGGGAAATTGACCTTACAATTCTCTTTTATTGGATTCGAATCCGTTATTAAAACCATTGTAATTAATAAAGAGAATTTGAAGCTTGATGTAAAAATGCCTTTTACCACGGTAACCACTCAGGAAGTTGTCGTTTCGGGAGGATTTCCCTCAGCTCAGCACGAAAATTCAATTAAAATATCAGTACTCAAAGAGAAAGAACTACAACAATTATCAACACCTTCCTTGGGTGAAAAATTGGCAAGTATTCCTGGAGTTGATGTAATTTCAAGAAGTCCGGGAGTAAGTACACCAGTAATTCGAGGACTGTCATTAAATAACATCATATTTTTGAACAATGGCGTTCGTCTGGAGAATTTTCAGTTTTCAACCGATCATCCTTTTTTAACCAATGAGCAAGGTGCCGATCATATCGAAGTAATCAAAGGTCCGGCATCCTTACTTTATGGATCGGATGCTATGGGAGGTGTAATTAATGTACTTAAAGAAAAACCTGCTCCTGCAAATTCTTTTAAAGCGGATATCATTTCCGAGTACCATAGTGTTACACAGGGATACTCGAATAACATAGGAGTTAAATCTTCTGGAAAAGATTGGTTTTGGATGATTCGTGCCAATCAGCAATCGCATAAAGATTACAAAGATGCATCTGGAGATTATGTGCCAAATACTCGATTCAACACCGAAGGAATACAAATTGGTGCAGGTTTAGTTAAAGAATATGGTAGTTTTAAAATATACTACGACTATTTGCAACCAAAGCTGGGCATGACTAATAAAGAATCTCTTGAAGTGGTTTCCGAAGGAAAAAGAAAAAATCATTCTTGGTATCAGGATTTAACACAGCATTTAATTTCATCAAGAAATCGATTATTTCTGGGTAGATATAAATTGGAGCTCAATGCAGCCTACCAATTCAACAATCGCAAATTAAATGGAAATCCAAACTCAAGCATTTTTCGATTGGTTGATATGGATTTAAAAACATTTACCTACGATAGTAAACTTTACTTTCCTAGTTCTGAGAGTTCAGAATTTCTAGTTGGTATTCAGGGAATGCATCAAACCAACCATAACAATGGCGCTCCCAACCGAATTATTCCTAATGCTACAATTGACGATTTCTCCGTATTTTCTCTTGTGAAAAAAGAAATTGATGATGCCAGTTTACAATTTGGTGTACGTTACGATCATCGTTCCATTTATGTTCCTGAACAAGAAGCTGGTGGGCATTCGCATGGCGAAGCCGAAGAACATGAGGAGGAGGAAGGAGAACATGATGAGCACGATGAACATGAAGAAGAACTGGTTCATATCAACCGAAATTTTGATCATTTGAATGCTTCCATTGGAGCCACCTATCATGTTTCAGAATCACTTTTGCTTCGAACCAATTTTGCGACTGCTTACCGAGTTCCCAACCTTGCAGAACTTTCTCAGCATGGCTTACATGGAAATCGTTTCGAGGAAGGCAATACGAATCTAAATCCGCAAAAAAGTTTAGAATCTGACCTGGGCGTACACTATCATACTCAAAATCACAATATCGATTTGTCATTATTTTATAATAAGGTATATGACTATATTTATCTGGCACCAACGGATGAACCTGCTCCAGAAGGCGAAGGCAATGTTTATTCATATAGTCAGCAGGATGCTAAGTTATACGGTGGCGAGGTGGCAATTAATGTTGTTCCTTTGTCGTTCTTAAAATTTCATACTGACTATGCTATGGTTATAGCCAAGCAGGATAATGGAGGTCGATTGCCATTTATTCCTCAACACAAATTGAACATGAGTGTAAAATTTTTCGGAAAAGGAAATAGAACTTTTATAGATCCATTTGTTGGTATCAACTGGAAATATGCTTTCAAACAAGATAATCCAGCTCAATTTGAAACACAAACATCATCCTACGATCTTTTTGGTTTGCAGGCAGGAAGTGATTTTAAAATGGGGAAATACAAAATGAATCTTCTATTAAGTGCTAGTAATCTTTTCAATGAAAAATATACTGATCACTTGTCAAGTCTTAAACCTTTAGGATTTTATAATCCTGAAAGAAATTTAAGTATAAAACTAGGTTTCAATTTATAAAAACAAAGAGGTGAGCTATTTTATAAAGCTCACCTCTTTAAAATTATAGATTCGCTCTACTCCATCAACTTCAATTCTCAATTGCCCAAGTTCACTTATTCCAACAATAACTCCTTCAAATATTCCATTTTCATCTGAAAATTGATGTTTTTCATACCTCCAATACAAAGAGTTCAAATAGTCACTCTCTAAATTCTCGAGGTAGCCATCTTCCAATTGAAAATATCTTTTCTCAATACAAGCAAGAAGTTTCGTCAGTTCCTCGTTTAAATCATACTCCTCACCTGTACAATTTATCAAGGAAATTGGATTAGGAGCATCTGATAAAAATTTACTTTGATTCACGTTTAATCCAATCCCGCAAATGGAGTGACTCAAGACAGATCCCATGATGGAGTGTTCTATTAAAATACCCGCAATCTTCTTATTCCCAACATATATATCATTGGGCCATTTTATCGAAACATTGGATGTATGTTGATTTAAATAGTCATATACTCCCAATGAAATAAGCATAGAAATATTAAACTGAAGATGAATTGGAAGAAATTCTGGTCGGAAAATTATACTAATGGTAAGGTTTTTGCCACCTTCACTTTCCCAAGTATTTGTTTGCTGTCCGCGGCCTTTTGTCTGATTTAATGCCAAAACGACAGTCCCGGCATCAGGACATTCAGATTTAATTAAATCAACAGCAAAACTATTGGTTGAATTAATTTCATTTTCACGAACAATTAGTTGGGGAGTAAAAAGTTTTCGTTGCATTTAAGAATTGGTTGGTTTTCAATAATTGGATTTACTAACTTTATATTTAGAATAAAGTATTGCACAAATTTAAAAAGAATGAACAAACAACTTCATTTTCTGTTTGCAAGTTAAATAAAGTTCTTGTTTGCAGTAGGCAAATCTTTAATTTATAAGAATTTTAAGGATTCTTGAAGCAATATTCAAAACAGAATTAATAGGAACAAAAAAAAATTATCTTTGTAATATAAAATATAAATATGACAAAAAAGCAGGAGTATAACTCAGAAGAACTTGTTGAAGCGATTATAGAGGGATTACAAGAGAATAAGGCAGTAGATATCGTAAAGATAGATTTAAGAAAAATTGACAGTTCAGTTTGTAAATACTTTATTATCTGTAACGGAACATCAACTACACACGTAACTGGTTTAGCTGATTCGGTTGAAGATTACGTAAGAGAAAAAGTCAATGAAAAAATATGGAAAAAAGAAGGATTACAAAATGCACAATGGATTCTTTTAGACTATGCTGATGTTGTAGTTCATATTTTCCAGAAAGAATATCGAGATTTTTATCGCCTTGAAAGTTTATGGGCAGATGCTTCGATCATCAAAATTGAGGATCCACAGCCAAATCAATAACCTTTAACTAAAAAGAATGACAGAGAATAATGATCAAAATAAATCTCCTTTTTCTAAAGGGAAAAATGGGAATAACATGCTTAAGCCACCAAAATTCAATGCTTATTGGATTTACGGGTTAATAGCTGTTGCTTTTATCGCTCTTACTTTGATGGATTTAGGACAAAGTCCTAAAGAAACAAGTTGGAGAAAAGTGAAAAATGAATTGATTCGCAACCAGGATGTTGATCGTATTGTTGTGGTGCGAAATACTTTGGATGTTAATGTTTATTTAAGAAAAGAAAGCTTAGATAAGTATCCTGATTTGTTTGAAAGTAGTTTAGATTCTCCTTCAAAAGCAGGACCTCACTATACATTCCGAATTGGTTCAATTGAGCAATTTGCAGAACAACTTACAAATGCACAAAAAAATATCACAGAAGCCGATCGAATTGAACCCGAATATGTAACTCAGGAAGATTACTTTGGAAATTTCATTGGTTGGATTCTTCCATTTGCATTAATCATTGGTATTTGGTTCTATGTTTTCCGCAGAATGAGCAAAGGTTCTGGCGGAGCAGGTGGTGGTGGTAATATTTTTAATGTTGGTAAATCAAAAGCAAAAGTATTTGATAAAGAATCAAACATTAACGTAAACTTTAAAGATGTTGCTGGTTTAGCCGAAGCAAAACAAGAAGTTGAAGAAATTGTTGAATTCCTAAAACATCCGCAAAGATATACCAAACTGGGAGGTAAAATTCCTAAAGGTGCACTACTTGTAGGTCCTCCGGGAACCGGTAAAACCTTATTGGCAAAAGCTGTTGCTGGTGAAGCTAATGTGCCGTTCTTTAGCATGTCAGGTTCCGATTTTGTTGAGATGTTTGTAGGTGTTGGTGCAAGTCGTGTTCGTGATTTGTTCAAGCAGGCAAAAGAAAAAGCACCTTGTATCGTATTTATCGATGAGATTGATGCAATTGGTAGAGCTCGTGGAAAGAATCCTAATATGGGATCGAATGATGAGCGTGAAAACACTTTGAATCAGCTATTGACTGAAATGGATGGTTTCGATACTAACTCTGGGGTAATTATTTTAGCGGCAACTAACCGTGCTGATATTTTGGATAGAGCTTTAATGCGTGCAGGACGTTTCGATCGTCAGATTCATGTTGAACTTCCTGATTTAAATGAAAGAAGAGAAATCTTTAATGTTCATTTAAAACCATTGAAATTAGATCCAAAAATTGATCAGGAATTCTTAGCTAAGCAAACTCCTGGATTCTCAGGTGCTGATATTGCAAATGTTTGTAACGAGGCAGCTCTTATTGCAGCACGTAAGAAAAAAGACATTATTGAGAAACAAGATTTTCTTGATGCAATTGACCGAATTATTGGTGGATTGGAAAAGAAAAACAAAATTATATCTCTTCAGGAAAAGAAAACAATTGCCTACCACGAAGCAGGTCATGCTACCATTTCATGGTTATTAGAGCATGCTCATCCATTGGTGAAAGTAACAATTGTTCCAAGAGGGAAAGCTTTAGGAGCTGCCTGGTATCTTCCTGAAGAAAGAAGCATTACCACTAAAGAACAAATGCTTGACGAAATGTGTTCAACATTAGGTGGTAGAGCTGCTGAAGAGATCACTTTTGACAAAATATCAACTGGTGCTCAAAATGATTTGGAGAAAGTTACCAAGCAAGCAATTGCAATGGTTTCTATTTTTGGAATGAGTGATAAAGTCGGTAATGTAAGTTATTACGATTCATCAGGACAATCAGATTATGGTTTTTCTAAACCTTATAGTGAGAAAACTGCTGAATTAATCGATGCAGAAGTTAAAATTCTGATTGAAAACAGTTACAAAAGAGCAAAGAAAGTTCTTAAAGACAATGAAGAAAAACATAACAAGTTAGCTGAACTGTTACTTGAACGTGAAGTGATCTTTAGTGAAGACTTGGAAGAAATCTTTGGAAAACGTGAATTTGGAACTTCTGAAATTGAGGATGCGAAGATAATCCCAAATCAAGAAGAAGAAAATTCAAAAGAAGACAACGAAAGTAAGGCGGTTTAAGCCTCCAAACTTCCGAATAATTTCAAAAACTGGATTGCCAATGCACAATTGGTGATTCAGTTTTTTTTTGATATAATTTCAAATCATAATGACAAATTGCTTAAAATTAGTCATCAATTAGTCTTCTGAATTAATCAGTCCTAAAAAGTCGTGAAAAAACACTACTTTTGGGAGCTGATATAATAACCAGGCTAACTTGTATTATTTACAGGCTAACTAATAATTCATATTCAAGTGGGGAATTTCATAAAGAGAGCATTATTTGGAGTAATTTTCGCAATTGTTTTGATAACAGGAATTGTTGTACATCCTTTTGCATTCTTTGCAATATTTATGGGCATAACTCTATTAGCAGTTTATGAGTTTTTCAATTTGATACAAAAAAACGATAGCTCACCGCAGGTAATTACTGGGATGATAGCCTCATCGATACTATTTTCGGCATGTTTTGCTTATACTTATTTCCAGAACTCTCTTTTATTTGCTTTCCTGGTTCCAGTTATTGTACTTATTCCCATAATTGAAATGTACCGCAAAAAAGAAAACCCATTTGGAAATATTGCTTATACCATGTTGGGACTTTTATATGTGGCAACTCCTTTTTCTTTATTAAACTTCCTCGTATTCCCTTTTGGCGATATGCATTTTCATTGGGAGATATTAATGGGTGTTTTTGTTCTAATATGGGCAAATGATACCGGAGCTTATCTTGTAGGAGTGAATTTTGGAAAAACCAGATTATTTGAAAGAATATCACCAAAAAAATCTTGGGAAGGAAGTATTGGAGGCGGAATAATTACTTTAGCTATTGCCTGGTTAATTTCTATTTACTCCACTGATCTAAATTTAATTCAGTGGATTCTTACAGGATTCATAGTTGTTATTTTTGGTTCTCTTGGCGATTTAGTTGAATCTCTTCTTAAGCGAAGCATCAACATTAAAGATTCTGGCACAATTATTCCTGGGCATGGTGGATTACTTGATCGTTTTGATGCAATACTACTGGTATCTCCTATGGTTTTTGTAATGTTGCAAGTAATCAAAGAATATTTTCATTAAATTTGCCCAAAATTTAAATTTACGATATGACAATTCACAAGGAAGGTTACGGAATAATTGCAGTATTTTTTATCATACTGGGAGCTTTAGATGCATTACTATATTTCATTTTAGGTCCTGGAACTATTCTTAATATCCTTTTATTTGTAACACTTGCTTTCTTCGGATTGGTTGTTTCCTTTTTTAGAGTTCCTAAACGAATTCCTGTTACCGGAGATGATTTAATTATTGCTCCTGCCGATGGAAAAGTTGTGGTTATTGAGGAAACCGAAGAATTGGAATATTTTAAGGATAAACGGTTACAGGTTTCCATCTTCATGTCTCCATTAAACGTTCATATCAACTGGTATCCTGTTCAGGGATTAATAAAATATTTCAGACACCACAGCGGATTATTTTTGAAAGCTTGGTTACCAAAATCATCTACCGAGAACGAACGTACAACCGTTGTGATTGAAAAAGATGAAAACACAACCATCTTAATGAGACAAATTGCAGGTGCTGTTGCTCGTAGAATTGTTGCTTATGCAAAAGAAGGCGAGAAAGTAAATCAATGTCAGCAAGAAGGTTTTATCAAATTCGGTTCAAGAATCGATTTATATCTTCCATTAGGAACACAAATTGATGTTGATTTGAACCAAAAAGTAACAGGTTCTCAAACTATTATTGGGCGATTGAAATAGAAATCATCTCATATTTCTTTTTTGATTTTAATCAGAATCTAAAAATTCTCTTCAGAATTACTTTTTCACTGAATAATGAGTTATTTTAGTTAGTATTCAAACTAAAATAATATCGTTATGGATTTAAATATTAAAGATCAGCTTTTTGTTGTTTGTGGAGCTACATCAGGTTTTGGAGCAGCTGTTCTTTCCAACTTAATTGCTGATGGAGCGAAGGTAATTGCTATTGCTCGTGGACAAGAAAAACTTTCCGAATTAAAGAATCAATATTCCAATGTAGAAAGCCTCTGCGTTGATATCACACAATCAGAAAGTATTTCCTTACTACTTGATAAAATTGGAAATCGCCAACTATCTGGAATTTTTGTAAATGCTGGTGGTCCACCCGCAATGAAAACATTAGAAACCAATCTAGTTGATTGGGACAATGCCTATCATCAACTTTTCCGTTGGAAAGTAGAGTTAACTCAAGCTTTGGTTCCTATAATGATGAAGGAAAACTACGGTAGAATGGTTTTCCTTGAAAGTGCATCCGTTAAACAGCCTATCGATAATTTGGTATTAAGCACTTCTCTTCGACTTTCCGTAGTCGGATTTATAAAAACATTATCACAAGAAATTGCAGAATCAGGTGTAACTTTAAACATTGTAGGACCAGGATATCATGAAACTCCTGCAATAAAACGACTTTTGGATAAAAAAGCAGAACAAGAAAATATTAGCTCTGAAGAGGCAAAAGAGAAAATTGCTAGTGGAATTCGCATGAAACGAATGGGTAATCCAGAAGATTTAGGGCAATTGGCAACATGGCTACTTTCTCCCTCATCGGGGTATATAACCGGACAAACCATTAGTGTTGATGGCGGACAAATATTAGGGATACACGGCTAATTCGAAAACTTTATGTGTTTATTTTGAACTATTGTATAATTTTAATTGCTTCCAATTAGTATATCTATTAACTTAATAGAACCCAAAATGTAACCCTAAAAACTCTTGTACAATGAAGAAATTACTCGACAGTTTTTTAAACATCTTCAACACCACAGAAGAGGAAGCCTTTTACTACGTAAAAATAGAACGCAACGAGAAATGTTACTGTGATAGTGGTAAAAATACAAATCATGCCATTATCCAGAACATCATAAAAAAAGTCGACTTGCGGTTCGTAAAATAAGCGAAACAACAGGAGAGGAAGAAATTAAAGTAATGAGTGTAAAAAAACTTAGAAAAGAATACTATCGTGTGAAAGCAAATATTAATTAACACGCATAAAACCAATTGTAAAGATCATCCCTTTTTGAGATGATCTTTTTTAATTCTTATCGCTTAATGGCTTCTACTTGCTCAATATTTATACTTCCTAACTGATTGCCCCAGGAATTCAAAATATAATTGAAAACCAAAACCAGCTCTTTATCTGTTAAACCAGATGCTGGCATCAAGCTATTGTATTTCACTCCATTCACTTTTATAGGTTTGTTACTCCCAAATTTCACCATATAAATGGCGTCTTCAAGATTTTTTTCCAAATAATCTGAATTTGCCAAAGGTGGATAAAATTTTGATATTCCCTTTCCTGTTTTCATATGACAGTTCATACATTTTGCTCTATAAAGTTGGGCTCCCTTTTCCAAATTCTCCGGCGAAATTGCCACCTTATCCTTTGATGTAATCTCTTTTTTCTTATCAGGTCCACCACAAGAGATAAATAAAAGGCAGACAAAGACAAATATTAGGTTCAGTATTTTCATGTATGTAATTCTTGTTTAGATCCAGTAAAAATAAACAACTCAAAGCACATATTCAAAAATAAAGCAAGATCTAAATAGCTAAGTGTCGCAAAAAAAGAAAGTTAAGTACAAGAAGCAAGCAAATAATTTTATATATTTATATAGAACCACTTAACTGGACGAGAATTATATTATCGGAGAATTGCCCGTTTTTCTCTCCTTAACCCTAAAATATGGAGGAATAAATATGAAGTTAAAACTTGCTATTTGTCATGCATTACTTCTAATAACATTTGTTTCCTACGCCCAAGATGCCAAAGATTTGTATTATGATTTTGAAGTGGGGGTGATTGAGCATCTGGAGGAAACAGTACCAAACGATATTCAACTGGTGAATGAAGTCGGCGAAACAGTAAAATTGATCGATCAGATCGATAAACCAACTGCTCTTATTTTTGTGTATTACCGATGTCCGGGAATTTGTAGCCCATTAATGGATGGACTTGCCGATGTAATGCAAAAAAGTGATCTGAAACTTGCAGAAGATTATCAGGTCTTGACCATTAGTTTTGATCCAACAGAAACTACGGATCTGGCAATTAAAAAGAAAAACAACTACAAATTGCTGGTGGAAGGTAAAAATACTACTGACGGATGGAAGTTCTTTACTGCCGATAGTTTGAATATTGCTAAGGCAACAGAAAGTATGGGGTTTAGATACAAAAAAGCCGGAAATGACTTTACTCATGCGGCAACTGTAATCGTACTAAGTCCAGACGGAAAAATCACCAGATATTTAAATGGAACTTACTTTCTGCCATTCGAATTTAAGCTGGCAATGCTCGAAGCTTCAAAAGGACAATCAGGTCCTACGATAAATAAGATTTTGCAATATTGTTATTCCTACGATCCTGTAGGACAAGCCTATGTTTTGAATATTACAAAAATTACAGGAACAATTATACTGGCAATGGGATTGATCGTGTTCTTATTGCTCATTATTAGAAAACCAAGAAGAAAAACACAACCTTAATAACTACCGAATATGTCTGAAACCATTACTCCTCATGCCGAGGTGAGTTATCTTGAATATAAGGGACGATTCAAGGGCTTATTTGCATGGATTTTTTCTACCGATCACAAAAGAATCGGTTTATTGTATTTGTACAGCATGCTGGTGTTATTCAGTGTAGCTGCCATTTTAGGTCTTTTAATGAAGATTGAGCTAATTGCTCCTGGTAAAACTATTATGGATGCACAAACCTATAACAGTTTCTTTACACTTCATGGAATTACCATGATCTTTTTAATTGTTGTTCCAGGTTTACCAGCCGTCTTTGGTAATTTCTTTTTACCCTTAATGATTGGAGCTAAAGATGTGGCTTTTCCTAAACTAAATCTCCTATCGTGGTGGATTTATATTGCAGGTGCAGCACTTGCTCTTTCTGCCCAATTTATTGGAGATGGACCACCGGATACAGGATGGACCTTCTACGCTCCTTACAGCTTTAGAACTGGAACCAATATGCTTCCTGCTGTTACCGGAGCCTTTGTTTTAGGTTTCTCTTCAATTGCAACTGGAATTAACTTTATTGTTACCATACATCGTATGAGAGCACCTGGAATGAAATGGATGAAAATGCCATTGTTTCCTTGGGCACTTTACGGAACATCTTGGATACAAGTATTGGCTACACCAATCGTAGGTGTTACCTTATTAATGATAGTATTGGAACGAACCATGCAAATCGGATTCTTCGATCCTGCTTTAGGTGGAGATCCTATCCTTTATCAGCATTTGTTTTGGATTTACTCCCACCCTGCCGTATACATCATGATACTACCAGCCATGGGTGTGATTTCCGAAATCATACCAACATTCGCCCGAAAAACCATTTTTGGATACAAAGCAATTGTGGTCTCTACCTTAGCTATCGCTTTTGTGGGATACTTTGTTTGGGGACATCACATGTTTACTTCTGGTATGAGTGGAACAGCTTTATACACATTTTCAATTTTAACATTCCTTGTTGCCATTCCTAGTGCCATTAAAATTTTTAACTGGGTAGCAACACTCCATAAAGCCTCTATCGATATTCAAACACCATTTTTATGGGCACTTTGCTTTCTATTTGTGTTTATGGTAGGCGGTTTATCAGGAATGGTATTGGGTGCACTTTCCGCTAATGTTCATTTACATGATACTGCTTTTGTTGTGGCTCATTTCCATTTTATTGTATTTGGAGGTACGGGTTACGCATTCTTTGGAGCAATACACTATTGGTATCCTAAAATGTTTGGAAGAATGTACGATAAATCATGGGCTAATATTGGTTTAGCGATTTTCTTTACAGGATTCAACACCTTATATCTACCAATGTTCTATCTGGGAATGACCGGCATGCCGAGAAGATATTATGACTATGTAGAAGAATTCCATGGTCCAAATATCGTCTCATCACTCGGTGCTTTATTAATGATTTCAGGTTTGATTATCATTATCACTAATCTTGTTCGTTCTGCGAAACACGGTGTACCAGCCGAAGCAGATCCTTGGAAAGGGAAAACTTTAGAATGGACAGTCGCTAGTCCTCCAAGTCTGGAGAATTTTGAAGAAATACCAACTGTAACCCAACATCCATACGGCTATGAGTAATCATGTACACATTGACGAACATAGAGATGATGAAGGCGCTAAAACTGGTATGTGGATCTTTATTTTTACAGAGCTACTACTTTTTGGAGGTCTATTTATCGTCTATTCAGTTTACCGATATTTAAATCCTTTAGCTTTTCATTTAGCTGCGGAAGAACTTGACACCTTTATTGGAACTGTGAATACAGTAATTCTTCTGGTAAGCAGTATGACTATTGCCATGTCGATTAGTGCAATTCAGTACAAAAATAAAAAGCTCACTTTAATTTTAATGGGAGTTACCATTCTATTAGCTCTAGTTTTTATGGTGAATAAATACTTCGAATGGAGCGGTAAATTCGCACATGGTATTTATCCTGGAAGTCCAACATTAATGGAAGCAAGTCAAGGAGAAATCTTATTCTTTGGATTGTACTATGCCATGACAGGTCTTCATGCCTTACATATCATTATAGGAGTAGCTTTTATAGCCTATGTAATGAGAATGGTTACTAAAGATGAAGTACAGCACGATAATTTTGTGATTCTAGAGAATAGCGGATTGTACTGGCATCTAGTCGATCTAATTTGGATTTTCTTATTCCCATTATTTTATCTGATTACCTAAATCAATAGCTATGGAAAAAGATCAACATACACACATTGTAAAATATAAAACCTATATCTATGTTTTAATTGGTTTGCTAATTATGACATTCTTGTCCGTTGCTGTTACAGAGATCGATTTAGGTCCATATACAGTTTCAACAGCATTACTTTTAGCGAGTATTAAATCGGTGTTGGTTTTATTGATTTTTATGCATTTGAAATTCGACAAGAAGTTCTATGGCATAATGGTAGCAAGTGTATTTCTGCTACTAGCCTGTGTTATTATAATTACATTCTTAGACTATTTATACCGATAGCTTATGACTACCAATGCAATACCTGATGCGTCGAATTTTGTAAAAGGAGTAGATACTTCTTTCGAGATAATTCTGGGAATTATTTTTTTCTTTTTAATTGCTATAACTGCAACCATGATCTATTTTGTGTTCCGTTATCGAAAAGAAAAAAATCCAAAAGCAACGCAAATCCACGGAAGTGTTAGCCTGGAAATTCTTTGGACAGTTATCCCTACCGCCTTGGTAATGGTGATGTTCTACTACGGATGGATGGGCTATAAACCTATGAAAGAAGTGCCCGACGATGCATTTACAATTAAAACTGTAGGTAGAATGTGGAATTGGCAATTTAAATACGAAAATGGAAAAACAACGGATACCTTGTATGTCCCTAAAGACAGAGCAGTAAAACTTGATTTAGTTGCTCTGGATGTTCTCCATAGTGTTTACATTCCATCATTTAGACTAAAGCAAGATGTTGTTCCCGGACAAGAACAAATGATGTGGTTTATTCCTGGTCGTGAAGGTGAATTTGACCTGTTTTGTACCGAATATTGTGGTTTGCAGCATTCTTATATGCAAACCTCTGTAATTGTAATGCCTCAGGAAAAATTTGATAGTTGGTACATAGATACTACTCAAACGGTAACTCTAATTGCCGATAGACCTGGCGCATTGGGTTATTCCATTGTTAAAAAGAATGGATGTTTGGCATGCCACTCCATTGATGGATCTAAACTTGTTGGTCCAACGTGGAAAGGTCTTTTTGGTAAAACCGAAACTGTTAAAAGTGGAGGAAAAACCAGAGAACAAATCGTTGACAGTACTTATGTATTGAATTCAATTTACAATCCGAACGATGACATTGTTAAAGGCTTTCAAAAAGGTTTAATGTTATCCTATAAAAATGAATTAACTGAAGACGATATCGGTGAAATTATTGAATTCATGAAGACACTTAGTGAATAACGCTACTATTTTTCTATTAACTAATAAACTGTTGAATGAGTAAAATATCTGCTAAATTATCGGTAATTCTTGAATTAGGGAAGTTTAAAATTGCTCTTCCAATTGCTATTTCATGTTTTACTGGTTACATTCTCTATACACCAGATTTTTCATTTGAATTACTCTATGTAGTATTTGGTATATTTCTTATTGTAATGGGAGCTTCTGCATTAAACCATGTACAGGAGCACAAGAAAGATGCAATGATGAATCGTACAAAGTTTCGTCCAATACCATCTGGCAAAATATCCATTTCAGAAGCGGTTCGATGGAGTGTGTTTTTTCTATTAGCAGGTTGTGGTCTTTTAGTATGGGGTGGAAATGTAACAAGTCTATGGATAGCGATTTTATCCATATTTTGGTACAATCTAGTTTATACTCCACTTAAACAATTCTCTGCCTTTGCAGTTGTTCCGGGTGCTTTAAGTGGTGCATTTCCTCCATGGATTGGTTGGATTGCTGCGGGAGGTGATGCGTTTGCTCCTCCCATTCTTGCTTTGGCTTTCTTCTTCTTTATTGGACAAATCCCACACTTCTGGCTTCTACTCTTGTTATATGGAGAGGATTACAAGCAAGCAGGATTCAAAGTATTAACAGATGTTTTTAGTCGCAATCAAATTCATAAAATTACTTTGATTTGGATATTGGCAACAATTGTTGTAGCCCTTCTTCTTCCAGCTTTCAGAGTAATTTCATCTGAAGTTTTAATGTGGGTTTTACTGGCATTATCTCTTTTGATTATTCCCAATAGTTTTATTCTCTTAAAAGGTAGTGAGCGTCTAAATATTCGAAAATTATTCCTTCGATTGAACTTTTACTTTTTGTTAATCATGATCATGATAAGTGTAGATAAGTTCTATTTTTAAATTGTTATTTTAATGTTATTAATCATTACAATCTAGACTTTTACGTGAAACTGTTCTAATTTTATATATCAACTAAACCGTATAGATATGAAAAGAATAATCATTCTAATACTTGCAATAGGATTCTTTGCTGCATGTGAGTCCACTGCAAAAAAGGGCGATAAAGCCAATTCTGCAACTACAACACAAGTGGTAGAGTATGAAGAAGTAGAGATTAATGTTACAGGAATGACTTGTACCGGTTGCGAAAAAACGGTGGAGAATGGTCTTAAGCAGGTTGATGGTGTTAAAGAAGTTCGGGCATCTCACAAAAACAACAAAGTCACAATTAAGATTGAAAAAGATAAAGTAAATCGAGAGGCACTAGCTCAAAAAATTGAAACTGTTGGATACGCGGTAACGAAATAAAAAAAAATGCTCATTTTACGATGAGCATTTTTTTATTCGATATATTATTCAGTTACTTTTCTTGTAATTCAACTTTTATATATTCAATTATTTTCCACCGATCCTTCTGTTTAATCTGTGCTCCATGAGCTCCCATAACACCATAACCAACACTAATCACGTGAAAAAATTCACCCCGTGGAGTCGTTTTAAGCACTTCTGTGATTAAACTCTTTGGCTCATAAGGGTATTTACCACTAGTATATAAAAAGCCTTTCCCATCACCTTTTTCTCCATGACAATTGATACAGTAAATTCCAAATAATTCTTTTCCTCTTTGAACATCTTCAGTTGTCATTTTCATCATATTTAGCACATTTTCACCAGCCCAGATTCTGTTTTCCGGAGTTTTCTCAAAATCATAAGGGATCATTTCACGAGGAATTGTTCCTTCTGGAGGTAACCGTAGAGTATGACCGTCTTTAAAATGCGGATTCTCCGAATAGGGCTCATAGGCTCTTGAATTCATCATATCAGGAAAATAAGAGTAACCCGGATGATTGCGATCCTCATCACATGAAGTGAATACACCTAAAAGTAGAATTAATCCGAAAGTATATACTAAGTATTTTCTCATAGCTAATAATTTAATCAGGTTTCGTAATGGAAACTTTCTTCTAACAATGGATCATTTTTACTCAATAAAGGAGCTTTTGCCAATGATGCAAAAACGACATAAAGAAATCCTCCTAAAAACAAGCATACAAATCCAATTTCTACTATCCCAATTTGAGCAGCTTTTCCAATAGTACCAGGAATAACCAATAGGTATATATTCAACCACTGACCAACCAGAACAATAACAGCCATAAAACTCAGCCATTTCAAATTTCTTTTTGAATTTCTTGTCATCAATCCCAGAAATGGAATTAAAAAATTCATAACCAGAATGGTGAAAAATAAAATGGTATGATCATTCAACCGAGGAGCAAAATAGGCTGTTTCCTCTGGAATGTGACTGTACCAAATCAACAGATATTGGGAGAACCACAAATACATCCAAAAAATACTAAAGGCAAATAAATATTTACCCATATCGTGAATGTGCTCCTTGTTTATAAATTCTAATTTACCTTGTGATTTTAAAAAGCTAATCATTAAAATGATACAGGCAATTCCACTAACAAACAAACCAATAAAAACAAACCATCCGTAAAGTGTACTGAACCAATGAGCATCAATAGACATTAACCAGTCCCAACTCATTGTAGAACTTGAAATGGCAAAGAATACCATGAATAAAGCTGCCAATAACTTCCCTTTCTTGTAATATTTTACATCCGTTGATAAATCCTGATGCAGAGAATTTTTTCTTAGCAAATATCCTAAACCTATCCAGCCCGCAAAGTAAATTGCCATACGAATAAAAAAGAATGGGATATTTAGATAGGCTGCTTTTCCTTCCAAAATAGGATCGTGTAAATTTTCGTGCGACCAATGGTAAATATCATGCATCCCGAAATACAACAGAAACATTAAAACTGCTGATATTGGTAGAAAGGCAGACATTGCCTCTGGAATTCTTTGCAATGAGGTATGCCAGCCAGAATAAGCAATTTTGTGTAATGCTTGAAACACAACACCAAATAAAGCTATGAAAAGAAAATATAGATTATTTATTAAAAAGTTTGTCCATAACCTCTGTCCATTAGGCGACTCGATGAAATATCCCAATAGCATTAAAACGATTCCAATACCGCCTAAAGCCATTAAGAAGGTTCTAGTTTTACGGGAAAATGTATAATTGTTATCCATAATCAAATGGTTTGTATTGTTTATGATTCAATCTCCTTTATCTGTATATTTTGCGCTTCTTCATTCAAAAGAATACTTTTTACATTCTCATCCTGATTTCCTTGCTCATCCAGATCTACAATAATCACAAAATGATCATCAGTAATTCTTTCATCATGAATTACATTGTTGGCTCCAGGACCTAATTTCGAGACAATAAAAAAGGCTGATGCCATTCCAAATGCAGCAAACAATACCGTTACTTCAAAAGTAATTGGGATGAATGAAGGAATTGCAAAATGTGGCTTACCACCAATAAACAAAGGATAATCTACCACAAATGCCCAGGTTTGAAACCCGAAAGCAACAGCCAAACCAATAGCGCCACAGATAAATGCCACAGTTGGTAAATTCGATCGTTTGTATCCTAAAGCATGATCTAAACCATGCACAGGAAATGGGGTGAGAACATCTTGTATAGAGATATTTTTCTCTCTCAAATCCTTAGCTGCGCGAAGAAGATTTTCCTCATCTTCAAAATAGGCTGAAATGTATCTTCTCATGATGATTCGTTTTTATCGGTTACAGCTTTCTTTTCTCCTGAACTTTTCAAAACACTCTTCACCTCAGCAATCGCGATTACTGGGAAGACCCTAATAAATAGTAGGAAACAGGTGAAAAATAGTCCCAAGGTTCCAATGAATATTCCAACTTCAACAAATGTTGGCTCATACATAGACCAACTTGAAGGAAGATAATCACGATGCAAAGAGGTTACAATGATCACAAATCGTTCGAACCACATTCCAATATTTATGAAAATGGAAAGAATGAATGTAAACACGAGGTTTCGACGTAGTTTTTTAAACCATAACAATTGTGGTGAAATAACATTACATGTCATCATTATAGCATAAGCCCACCAATAAGGTCCGGTAGCACGATTTAGAAATGCATATTGCTCATACTCAACACCCGAATACCAGGCAATAAATAACTCGGTGATGTAAGCAATACCAACAATTGAACCTGTTGCAATAATAATTTTATTCATCGATTCGATGTGCCCAACCGTAATGTAGTTCTCTAAATTCAACACTTTACGTGTGATAATTAACAAAGTAAGCACCATTGCAAATCCCGAGAATATTGCCCCGGAAACAAAATAGGGTGGAAATATGGTGGTATGCCAACCTGGAATTACCGATGTTGCAAAATCGGAACTTACAATACTATGAACCGACAGTACAAGAGGTGCTGCCAATCCAGCTAAAATTAAACTAATGGTTTCATGTCTGCTCCAATGTTTTGCAGATCCGGTCCAACCAAAACTTAAGAAACCGTAGATTGCTTTCTTAAATTTAGATTTCATTCTATCTCGTATAGTTCCGATATCAGGAATTAAGCCTACATACCAAAATAGAAGTGATACACTAAAATAAGTACTAATTGCGAACACATCCCACAATAGTGGCGAGTTAAAGTTCACCCATAAATCACGCGTATTTGGATATGGAAATACAAAGAAACCCAAAAGTGGTCGTCCCATATGTATTAATGGAAACAGTCCTGCGCACATTACAGCGAAAAGTGTCATTGCCTCAGCGGAACGATTGATACTTGTTCTCCATTTTTGTCGAAACAAAAGTAATATTGCAGAAATAAATGTTCCCGCATGACCTATACCAACCCACCAAACAAAGTTGGTAATTCCCCAACCCCATCCAATGGTTTTATTCAAGCCCCAGGTTCCTATTCCTTCCCAAATGGTGTAAGCCATCATAGCTAAACCAAGCAATAAGGCTGAGGAGGTTAATGCAATTCCCGCATACCAGGCTTTCCCGGCTTTCCCCTCAATAGGAGCAGATATTTCATCTGTAATTTTTTTGTAAGTCTTTTCCCCTGTTATCAGAGGCTCTCTAATTGGCGACACATACATAGGCGCGATTTTATGATTGGTTCGACTTTTTGTTTCTAATTTTGGTCAGGTAACTAACCGATGGCAGAGTATGAATTTCCTCTAGAAGATGGTAATTTCGCTTACTAGAAGTCTCCTTCACAAGCCTACTTTCTTTGTCATTTAAATCTCCAAAAATGATGGCTCCGGAAGGACAAGCTTGCTCGCAAGCCGTTTTAATTTCACCATCATTCACTTTTCTTCCTTCTATTTTCGCATTCAACTTGCCTTCCTGAATTCTCTGCACACATAAGGAACATTTCTCTATCACTCCTTTTGCTCTTACGGTTACATCCGGATTAAGAACCATTCGTTTCAAATCAATTGTCATTTCAGCTACATCGTGCAAGTTATTTGGAATTGAATCGGCTTTAGTGTAATCAAACCAATTGAAGCGACGTACTTTATAAGGGCAGTTATTCCCACAATATCTGGTTCCGATACACCTGTTGTAAGCCATTTGATTCAATCCTTCAGAACTGTGATTGGTAGCCGCAACAGGACAAACATTTTCACATGGTGCATTATCACAATGCTGACACATTACCGGTTGGTAGGATACATCTGGATTAAAGTCATCGCCTGAGAAATATCTATCGATACGAATCCATGACATTTCGTGAGCACGAATAACCTCTTTCTTACCAACAACAGGAACATTATTTTCAACCTGACAAGCTACAGAACATGCACCACATCCAACACAAGAATTTAAATCAACCACCAATCCCCAATGATGATTTGGAAATTTTGGTTTTTCGTATATACTTGCATTCTCAAATTTGTGATGTGCTTCATTTCCTGCCGCAGGATTATCTTTATATTCATCCAAATTAGCCTCTCGAACAATGGCTCTTCCTTCCATCGAATGATGAGTTTGTGTCATTGCCAATTCGTAAGGTACTTCTGTTTTCTTTAACTCAATTTCTTTTTTATCAAGCTCTTTTAAAGAATTTATATTTACACCAACATTTTTACCAACAACGCCGCAAACTTCTCTTCCATAACCAAAAGCTACTGCAACAGTATTGTATGTTTGTCCTGGTAAAATGTATATCGGCAATTGATGTCCTGTGTTCAACTCAACAACATCCCCATTTTCAAGGTTCATCTCCTCCGCCTGCTTAGGTGAAATTGTTAGATAATTATCCCAACAAACTTTAGTGATAGGATCTGGTAATTCCTGCAACCAAGGGTTGTTCGCCATTCTACCATCTCCTATTGCAATAGATTCATAAACCTGTAATTCTATACCAGTCTGCTTTGGTGTTTTTACAATTTTTTCTATCAAAAGATTAATTCCTTCAACATTCAACTTTTTATTAAATGCTGATTTAACCGATGGTTCAAAAATTCCTTGTTGCAAGGTATTGTTCCAAAATGTGATGAAATTTGGATAGGCAGCTTGCATCGGATACATGTTCTTTTCCCAGTAATTCTTGAGGTATTGCAAGTAGTCAGTACTTTCTCCTATCCAGGTAAGCAATGAAGCCTGAAACTGTCGTGTATCAAACAAAGGGCGAATTCCTGGCTGCATTAAACTGTAACGAGACGTCTTTGGTTCAAAATCGTTCCAGCTCTCCAAAAAATGATTGTCAGGTGCTGATATTTTCATCAGTTTCGAGGTCTCATTTGGAGCCTCATCCATTGATAATGTAAAGCCAACTTTCTGTATGGTTTCCCCAAATTCTTTTCCCTTGAAATAATCAAAAACCGGGTTTACATCTGCTGTAATTAATCCTTTTACCTTACCTGATTTTAGATCTGATAAAAGATTTTCCATGTCTGAATCAACAGCCTGCAGGGTATTTAGTTTTTTATCAACCCTTAAGGTACTTCCGTAATTTTCAAGCTCAAAATTGATAGCATTTACCAATATTTGTATGCCAAGATCATTCTCACCTGCTACAACCAATGACTTTCCTTTTTTCGCCCATAAATCTTTTGCTATTGCTTTCAAGTCTGCAGAACCTTCAGTAATTCGATAAGCTGTACTTCCTTTTAATTTCAGAATTTCATTGTACAATTGAGCAATTAATCCATCTTGTTCCGATGGCTTAACAGGAATTCTCTGATCGGCATTACTTCCAGTTAAAGACATTCTTGATTCAAACTGAATGTGTCTTGACATGGATGTGTTTCCATCGCTCAATTTTCTCTTTTTTGCATATTGGCGAATATGCTCTACTGGCATCAGCCAATTCCCAAGAAAATCAGCATCGAAACTTACAATCATATCGGCATAATCAAATCTGTAATCCGAGATTCCAGCTTCTCCAAAACAGGATTCATTTGCTTGAATCAGAGCTGAAGCAGATTGACTATCGTATTGTACCCATTTTACATTCGGATACTTCGCAATAAAATTTGCAATTAGTTCTATTGTTGTAGGACTGTAAATTGTTGGAGTAAGCAGAACAACTTGAGCCTTTGTATCTCGTAAATCTTCCAATTCCTTAACAACAAGTTTATCTAACTCTTCCCAAGTAGATTTTTTATCTCCAATTTTAGGATTTTTAAATCTACTAGTATCGTACAAACCTAAAACTGAGGCTTGAACTCTGGAACTTGTTCCACCATAAGTAACTCCGGATAAATCGTTACCCTCAATTTTTATCGGTCTACCTTCTCTTGTTTTGATAAGAATACTGCAATATTCACTTCCTTTAGCAAAGGTAGACGCATAATAATTTGCCTTGCCAGGAGTAACCTCTTCGGGTTTTATCAGATATGGAATGGCTTTTTGCACAGAATTTTCGCAACTTGCCACAACAGTACTAATTGCCAAACTGTATCCACATAATTTTAAAAAATCTCTTCTATTACTTTTTTTCGAATCAGCCTGATCTCCATCGATAATATCCAGAATTTGTTCCAGATTTCCTTTCGCTGGTTGATTTTCAGGGCTTGTATCTTGTCCGTTATTACGTTTGGTAAGGCTTTTCCAGTATTTCTTCATAGGTATGTCAAAGTAAAAAGTTCAGTAATTGGTTTAGAGTAGTAAGAATGATTGCCTAATAATGGCAACGAGCACATTCTCTTCCTCCAATATCAGTAACTCTAACACTATCAATTGCTCCTGTTGCCAATTCTTCATGTAGCTTTTTAAATCCTTCGGAGTAATAACCGTTCTCTCTAAAATCAACGACAGTTTTATCATGACAATCCAAACACCATCCCATTGATAAATCTTCAACCTGCTTCACCACATGCATCTCTTCCACAAGTCCATGGCATTCTTGGCAATCTCGTTTCCCAACATTTACATGCTGTGCATGATTAAAATAGACATGATCTGGCAGTTGATGAATACGAATCCATTCCACTGGTGTATTGTTTTCAATCGCAGCGTGTATTTTATTGATTTCGAATTTTCCCGAATGAGTTCCTTCCCTTACAATAACATGGCAATTCATACAAAGGTTAACATGAGGAATTCCAGCTGACTTACTATCGTCAACAGTGGTATGACAATAACGACAATCAATCTTATTATCGGTTGCGTGCACTTTATGTGAGAATTTAATAGGCTGATCGGGTGCGTAATTTTGTTTTCTTCCTAATGCTGTTGCACTCTCGGCTAGCATCTGAATTTGATATCCAAAAGCAAGCATAAAAACCAAAATAGGTATAATTTTATATTTTATCTTCTTGGTAAATATCAGATCTATCAACGCTAAAGTGATTAAAGCACCTAAAAAGAAGAAAATAATAATGTTATTAACTCTTGGTTTCTGCTCGTATAGAACATCACCATTCAGCTTCTGAAGGTAGGATTTGATATAGCCAATCTCTTCATCGGAAAATGTATATCCGACATGAGATTCCTCCATTTTCTTGCCTATAGGAGTCATTAGAACCGAACGAAATTCTGCAATACTTTTCTCAGAAAAGGTTCTAGATATCTCGACAGCAGAAGGATTCCAATTTAAGGTATCACTTGGCACTAAATTATGGCATGAAACACAAGACTGCCAGTCGGCTTTAATTCTCGTTAATCCTTTAAACAATCTTTCTCCACGTTTCTCACCGTTTAGAAAATAATCGAAATGACTCTCATGATTGTCTGAAGCAATAGAATCCGCATCACTAGCAATAAGTGACACTGGAATTACAAGCAACAGATTAATAAACAAGGCACATAGTAATCTGTAGGGTTTACTCATAGGTTAGGCATTTAGTACAGATAAGGTTATATAATAGCAAAAACGCAATTGTGCAATGTCAAAATGATTACTTCAATTCTCCTCAACCCTACAATTCATTATCATTTCAAGAAGTAATCCGACCAGTAATTTTTCGTAAGTAACTCGGTCTCTACCAAATATAACAATTTAAACTATTAAATCACAGTCCTTTCACATAAGGAAATACAAAAATTTACAATTCATTAAAAGACTTACTTGTCTTTTATTAGATTTTATAAGGGATTCACGATTCTAGAATTTTTTTAAAAAAAGTGAATTTTCTAAATAAGGATATAAATTAAAGTGTTGAATTGGTTTACCTATAAGTAAAAAGGGTGCTCCGAAAATATCGAAACACCCAACTACCAATCAATTAACTAATCTAAACCTATTTATGACTCTAATAAACTGTTCAAAATTCCTCCGCTACTTTCCTTCTGACTATTTGAACTACCTGTACTCAACTGACTAATTAATTTTCTGAATGGCATTGATTGTAACCACACCTTTCCTGTACCTTGCAGTGTTGCCAAAAACAAGCCTTCGCCACCAAATACCATCGATTTTAAATTACCTGCTTGCTGAATACTAAAATCTATTCCTTCCTGAAACCCTACAACACATCCCGTATCAACTCTTAGCGTTTCGCCATTTAATTCATGTTCAATTAGCGTACCTCCTGCATGAATAAAGGCTTTTCCATCTCCTTGTAATTTTTGAAGTATAAATCCCTCACCTCCGAAAAATCCAGCACCCAATTTTCTATTCAGATGCATGCTTATTTTAGTACCTAGTGCAGCACATAAAAAAGCATCTCTTTGAACAATTACAGATCCATCTAATTCCGCTAGATCCAAAGGAACAATTGTTCCAGGATATGGAGCGGCAAAGGCAACATGGCTTTTACCTTGTCCCTGGTGGGTAAAGTGGGTTATAAATATTGATTCGCCAGTTATTTTTCTGGCTGCAGCTGATATTAATTTTCCAAAAATTCCTTTATCTGGCTCTGAGCCATCACCCATTTTTGCTTTAAAATCGATTCCTTCTTTCATGTAAAGCATTGCTCCAGCTTCCGCAATTACGGTTTCATTAGGATCCAATTCAATTTCTACCAATTGAATATCATGTCCTTTAATTTTATAATCTATTTCGTGTGAGTTCATAATGAGGTTTGGTTTTAAAGTGAATAAATATCTATAGCTAGTTTTTTAACCCTACAAACAAGGCAATTGCAAATACAATTATTTTCTTAATTACTTGAAAGAGCATCAACACACCAATAAAACAAAAAAGTAGTGGTCCGTATTTAACGAAGTAGGTAAACAGATTGGCACCTGGTTTTAATAAAGAAATGGAAGGAATTTCCGGATCGTAAAATACCATCACTTTTTTGCCCACAGGATATTCCTGTAAATCTCTTATTACTCCAGATTTGTTGCTACTGCTTCCGTCTATTGCAGAAATTCGATTTCCGGCGTGCTTTGCACCCTTTACAAAATAATTGTACTCTAAATCTACAGCAAACATTTCATCTCCATCGCTTATGCTTCTTCTTAGATCTGAATAGCTTATTACGCCTTCGACACTAGGCCATGTTTTTGAATCTTCAGCTTCTTTAACGATCGATTCGCTAATATTTTTATAAAACAGCCAACCTCCCACAATAAATACTAATGCAAATATGAATAAGCCTATAGGTGAGTTTTGTCTATGTTCCATATCTAAACCTTTACAAAAATTAGAATTTCAATTTATCAAGCATGCCAAGCATATCATTCTTGCTTATCACCGGATCAGCGGCAATAATGATATAAGTTTCATATCTAGGAATATCTACAATTAGAGTTACACCGTCATCCTCATCCATTGCACCATACATGCATTTAACACCATTATGTGTAAATGTTTCAAATCCACCTTCTTGAGCAGGATTTCCATTTTTCTTAGATGTAGCTGCTATTGCAAGACTTCCTGACATACCTTTCATAAACATAGCAGAATACGTATCCTTTGAATTCATAACAGTCAGTTTTCTGTAACCATTGTAAGAAAAATCATTGATAACTTCCTTGAATTTTTGATATGGATATTTTATAGGATACAAATCAAAATCCATTTCCTCTTCATCCTTATAATCACCCATATCTCCAAAAATAGCCTGCTGATACTGACTTTGATCCTCGTAACTAATATTCGAAGGTGGGTTAAATTTTGATGATGAAACAGAAGCATTCTTTACAAATGACAAGGCAATTTCGTTCGCTTCTACTCCCAAAATTTTGGCTTCCGATTTCAAGGTGATTCCTTTATAAATCCATACTTTTGCACCCATTAAACTTGCAATTTCACAAGTGTTACCAAGTATTTTTTCGCTTCCTATTATCTCACCTCCAAAAGCAGTTAACAAATCCTTTCCCATCTGATTTTTCTCCTCTTCGTTCATATTTTCGCTGATCTTCTGAAGCTTACTGTAAGCAGGAATTGTACCTTTTTGTCCGGTTTTATTGAGTACATTCACTGTCCAAAATTTATCACCTTTCATTATTTGAATGGTATGAGCTTTATCCTCACTCTTCATCCCAAATATTTTAGTGACAGTGGTTGCCTTTATTTCGGTATAACTCATTTGCCCATAATTATCCCACCACAAAGATTTTGTACCAGTTGTATTTCCAGTTAATTTGTATTCAATATGTCCAGATTTCACTGCATATTGTTTTGCTTTTTGTTGAGCATTGATTGTTAGAGTTAATATCAATCCTAAGATGATCAAGAATATCTGTTTCATAGTTTTTTGTTTTATTAATGAGTCCGTTTTTTTT
>Ga0193960_1000173_pt1 | contig 26390 bp, 15 predicted proteins | sample FB_3_MG_FD_140338 | JGI IMG/M metagenome (GOLD analysis project Ga0193960, IMG submission 140338) | Microbial mat bacterial communities from the Broadkill River, Lewes, Delaware, United States - FB_3_MG | ecosystem: Environmental > Aquatic > Freshwater > River > Microbial mats | place: USA... | reverse complement strand
CTGTATGGAGTAGCCTTTGTTTTTTAAAATAATAAAAATGCCCATATCCCTTTATTTATGGTAATTTATAACATAAAAAAAGCAGCTAAAAATTAGCTGCTTTTTGTTGCGGAGAGAGAGGGAGTAGAACTAATACTTAAAAATGCTGAATTTAAGAGTGTTTTGAAGGTGATAAAAAATTGTGTTCACTGGAGAGTTCACACTAGTTGTATTTAATGACTTAGAGGATGAATAATGGATAACAAGTTAATAGAAACTCTAAGGATTTGTTGAATTAAGGAGATTTATGTAAGTTTTGGTTTAATTTCTGCTTAGTAGAAAATTTAAAAGTGTTAAAAATTTTTGTAAGTTGATAATATTAATCGGTTTGTCAATGGCAATTTTTATCGCTGATGCTTTATGAGAATTCAAAATAGAATTCTTTAATTTTTGAAACTATAAGTGAACACAATGTACGCGTATCAAAAAGTGGCTGAGCTGCTATAAATACCATGAGCTGTTGGTAATTTTCAAGGGATTTTTGGAGTATACGAGCCAATAGTTCTCATCCCTGTTTCAAAAAGAAGGAGGCATGTTTAAGAAATCCAATTCTTCCAGATTTATTATTATAGAGAGTAATGACTTCAATATTGAACAATAGTAAACAAGTGTATTGACGAAAAAATTGCAAAAGTTAGGAATCCTTACTATATTTATATTTGTAATAGTACAATAACATTAATTCTTTTATCAGATGGACAAAACAATTTTTTATCACGCAGGATGCCCTGTATGCGTAAGTGCAGAGCAAGAAATCTTATCACTAATCAATACTTCTGAAATTGAAGTTGTACACCTTGGAGAAAACGAATCACGGATTAGCGAAGCTGAAAAAGTAGGAGTAAAATCCGTACCTGCTTTGTTAACTCCCAATGGTCAGGTATTACATATTAACTTCGGAGCTTCTTTGGAAGATGTAAAAGGCTAGAAATTTTTTCAATCACAAAAGTTAGGAATCCTAATAAAGATTCCTAACATCTTTTAAAAAAAACTAAAAATGAAAAGGAAATTACAATTTGGAATCACAATTATCATATTGGCAATCGTAAGCTGTTCTCCAAAAACACAAACGATTAAGGAAAATGTGCCAATGGAATTAAAACCAGTAAGTATGGAAGAATTGGAGCTTCTAAAGAAAACCTTACTGTGGACACATGAAGATGATAAATATCTTAAAATGGCAGGAAAAGTGCTGGAACCACAACTTAATGAAGTTCTAGATGTATGGTATGGCTATGTTGGGGCAAACCCGCATTTGGTTTACTACTTCAACAGCAATAACAATCCCGATGCAGAATATTTGGCAAAAGTAAGAGTACGGTTTAAACAATGGGTGCTTGACCTTTGCAACAAACCTTACGATAAGAACTGGCTTGTGTATCAAAATGAAATCGGTTTGCGCCATACTTCGAAAAAGGGGAAAACGGATAATGTGTCGAATACACCAGATATTGTACATTATCGATATATGATAGCATTTATTTATCCTATTACTGTTACCATTAAGCCTTTTTTGGCAAATAGTGAACACTCCCGGGAAGAAGTAGAAAGAATGCAAAATGCGTGGTTCAAGGCTGTTGTACTTTCAGATATTTTATGGACAAAACCATATATTAAAGAAGGTCAATTTTGATCGAAATTTGGCTTAAATAAGAATTTCAGTTTAAAACTCTCATGTAAAAGATCCGATTTGTCTTAATATTTTCGGATTAAAATGTAATAAGCAAGACAACTCTTATATGGGATTGATTATGAAGACAATGATTTTTTAAATATTGACATAACATAGATCGAAATGTAAGACATTTCCATATAAACTTGTTCCATTATTGAAATAGAGAATAAAAGGTTGCTAATTGTTTAATTAGGATTACTAACTTTATCCCGATGAACTCGGGATTTTTTTATATATGAAGAACAGTATTTTCGACATAACGGAGCAAAACAATGACCTTTCTTCAAAGATTGTAGCTGGGCTGGAAAGAATATCAGAAGCATTTAGAGTGCTATTGTGGGATTATGCCAAAATTACAGGCTTAAGTCCAATACAAATTCAAATTTTAATTTTTATTCATTGTCACAATGATAACTTGTCTAACGTAAGTCATCTGGCTAAAGAATTTAATGTAACTAAGCCTACCATAAGCGATGCAGTTAAGGCACTTGAATTAAAGAAACTTATAAAAAAAATGCCTTCTTCCAATGATAAAAGAGCTTATACCATTCTATTGACAGATCAAGGAAAGAAAATGGTTAAAGCAACGGAACAGTTTGTAAATCCTTTTAAAGAAATCCTGGAGCAGTTCAGTAGCAATGAACAAAAACAACTATTTAATCATATCGTTAAGATAATATTTACCTTGAATCGTAAAAAGGTTTTAACGGTTCAAAGGATGTGTTATAACTGTAGATTTTACGAAAAGAATCAAAAAAGCCATTTTTGTAAGCTTATGGATATTAAGTTACAAGACGAAGACCTAAGACTTGATTGTCCAGAGTATGAAGGAAAGCCTGCAAATAACATTGGTTATGACAATAATATATCTTGTGGTTGATACTAAGTATAACCGAAGTTGCTAAAAATGTTCATATAGAAAATTGCATTTTTTTATTTTGTAGCAAGATTAATAATCACTTTAAATAGTTTCTTGAAAATTTTAATGGAGATTGATAATTTGGTAGCTTTATATTTGTAATAGCATATAATACTATTAATTTTCTAATGGAAATTATGAAGAGTGTGATCGTTTTAATTATAAGCCTACTGTTTATTCTCCCGTTAAATGCACAGTTCATTAATTTGGACTCATTGGAAAAACAATATGCAATTCAGCCTTCTAAACAAGAAAAACTAAAAATTGCAAATGAACTTTTTGATGAGTACCAAGATATGGATTCTGGCAAAGCTTTGTTTTATGGCAATGAAATTCTAAAAAATTACAGGAATGATGATGAGCTTATTAAGCTTGCAAATCACAATGTAAAGATGGCCCGTTTTTTTAAGAATAATGTTCAGTACCTAGAAGCATTAAATCATTATGCCAATGCATATGATATCTATAGAGATTTGGAAGATCACAAAAACATTGCAAAAATGCATCATTCTATCTCAAGAGTATATAAAAGATTGGGTACTTATGATAAAGCCATGAGTCATTCGTTGTCTGCCATTGATCTTTTTGGAAAATTTCAAGATTCTTTAAATCTTGCCAAGGCCTACAATTGCATGGGAAGTGTATATAAATATATTGATGATTACGAGAAGGCAATTTATTATTACAACAAAAATCTCACGATAATTACAAACCTAAATAAGGAAAACCTCATCCCAAGCACTTTAAACAATATTGCAATTGTATATGAGAGAATGGGAAATTATACCATTGCAAAATCGTATTACGAGAGAAGTATTGAGCTTGGAAAGTTTTATGATGAGGATGTGGAAATATTCATCAATAATTTGGGAAATATTCATCTCATTCAAAAGAATTATAAACAAGCAAAAGAGTGTTTTTTAAAGAGTATTGCAATTAGTAAAAGTAATTCTAACAAGAGAGGGCTCGGTATAAGCTTTTCTGATTTGGGTACATATTATTACGAAGTTGATTCCCTGGGTAAAGCAAGAGAGTATTATAATAAAGCTCTTAATATCATCGAAAACAGTGGAATTGCAGAATCCCAAAAAAGCCTTTATTACAAAATACACAACGTTTACAGAAAAGAACATGATTTTCAAAATGCTTATTTATATTACAAAAAGTATAAGAAAATAAGTGATGAAATTTTGAACTCTGAAATTGTAAAAAAAGTTGCCAATTTGGAGTGGGAGCAGAAGTATGTTAATGAGAAGAATGAGATAGAATTAAAGCAGGCAAAATCACGCCAGTTAGTTTTAATTGGTGTAGGCCTTGTAGTTTTAGTTTTATTGTTAATATTATTCTATGCCTATAAACAAAAGGTTAAGCTTAAGAATGAAAAGCTGGCAAAAGAGAATTCAGAACTTCAAACGAAACAGGTTGAAGCTGAATTGCATCTAAAAAATAAGGAATTGACTAACTATGCAATACAACAGGTTAGAAATTCGGAAATTACAGATCAAGTTATTAAGGAATTGGAGGAAACAAAGGAGAATCTGAAGGGTGATAACCGGAGAATAATTCAATCCACAATCACAAATTTGAAAACCAAAAATAAAGCTGATAGTTGGAAAGAATTTGAGATCCGATTTTTAGAGGTACATCAGGATTTTTATAATAATTTGAGTAGGGAATTTGATCTTACAACTAATGAACTCAAGCTGTGTGCATTTCTTAGGCTTAATATGTCATCAAAGGAAATATCTGCCATCACAAACCAAACATCACATAGTATTAACATTGCGCGCGGACGTCTAAGAAAAAAACTTAAAATTACAGGGACAAATACAAATTTACACCACCTACTTGCTCAATATTAAGGTTAGTTTTATTCTAAACACTCTATAGAATCTGTTATTAATGCAATCATTGGTATTACATCGGCTACCTTTATTTCCGAAAATATTAGTTTTAAAACATATGAAGTGAATGGATCTTTGAATATTACAACAACTCCAAAAGACTTTTTTTAAAGAACACTGTAAAGATTATTTATTCAAAAGAAATTCCTTCATCAACACAAATTTTAAGGGACAATATTTAAGAAATGTATAACTACTTTTGGAAAAGTATTTACTTAATAAATCCCAACTGTTACAACTGATCTTACTTATTGCATTAATTTTTACTTTCTAGATTTATGGAGTAGGTCAAATTAGCAAATTTTAACCTTGTAGAATGTTTAAAAATATTGCAAAATACCTTCAGAAGTTACTCTTACTATTCATTTCATATTAAGCAAATTTACAATTCGTTCATTTTGTAAAACACAGAAAGAGAGCTGAGTGCGCGTATTGTTTAGGGCATTGTATATATGTTGTATATATACCTATTTTTCTTGTATAAAGCTTATAGGGTAGTCGTTTTTGGAACAGGAATTTTATTGCTGTAATCTTGACAATAAAAGAAGCATTGATTTGGCCAGAGTGGTAAAATGCCATTGTGTTTTATCGTGTTTCAATATTTAAACTAACCCAAATAATTAAACTATGAGAAAAATTCTAAGCTTAATTGTGCTATGTATTGTAAGTTGGCAAATTGCGTATGCACAAAATTACACAGTTAGTGGAGTTGTAACTTCTTCCGATGATGGGAGTCCAATGCCGGGAGTTTCCGTTGTAGTAAAAGGAACTACAACAGGAATAACAACTAATATTGATGGTAACTATTCAATTGTTTTACCTGATGGGAAAAGAGTTTTGATTTTTTCTTTTGTAGGAATGAAAACTCAGGAAATTACTATTAAGGATAACTCTCCTTTAAACGTGGTTTTACATTCAGATACTAAAGCTATTGATGAGGTAATGGTTGTTGCTTATGGTACAACTAAGAAAACTTCCTTTACAGGATCTGCCACTTCGGTAAAAGTGGATGATATTAAAAATGTTCCGGTTACATCTTTTGAAAAAGCTCTTACAGGGCTAGTGTCGGGAGTGCAAGTTAGTAATACTTCAGGGCAACCCGGGTCTGCAACTACTGTACGAATTAGGGGGCGCGGTTCTTATTCAGCATCAAGCTCTCCTCTTTATGTTATAGATGGCATACCAATGACTACAAGTTCAGATACTTATAATGGAAACCTACTTTCATCATTAAACCCTGGTGATATCAAGACTTTGACAGTATTGAAAGATGCCGCAGCTGCTTCACTTTATGGTTCGTTGGCTGCTAATGGTGTAATTTTAATTACCACCAAAGGAGGCGAAAAAGGAAAAGCAAAGTTTAATATTAGCCATGCAACCGGTTTTTCTACTTTTGCAACAGACAACTTAGAAACGGCTTCGGGAGAAGATTTTGTTCGAACTCATACTGATGCTATGAGAAATGCAGGTTATGATGATGAGGAAATTGCGGAAGAACTGGCCGATGAAGAATACGCAACACCCACTGATGGTAAATATATTGATTGGAAAGATTTATTATTTAGAACAGGAGTGACAAATAATACTGAAGTTTCTGCTTCTGGAGGAGATGAAAAAACAACTTTTTATCTTTCAGCAAATGTATTCGATCAAAAAGGAGTTAGTAAAGCCTCTCAATTGACAAGAAATTCTGGCAGGGCAAATATCACTCATGAATATTCAGACAAATTGAAATTTGGAGTAAATATAATGTTGGCAGAAACAGAACAGCAAGCTGTTAGTGGAGGTAATACCTGGACTAATCCTTTTTATAATTATGCACGTAAATCTTGGCCAACGGTTAGTCCATATTATTCAGATGGATCTCTTAGGCGAGAGTTAAAAGGAGGAGATACATTTAACTTCTTGGATCTTTCTGAAAGAAGCAGTAGAGTTGGAAAGATTTTTAGAAGCATGACCAGTGGCTGGGCAGAGCTGAAGATAGCTAAAGGTCTTACGGCTAAAACTACTGCGATGTACGACTGGATTAATAGCGACCAAAAGAATTATAGTTCTCCAGAATCTGCAACCGGTATTGATGGAGGTGGTGTAGTGTACAAAAGTAATACAAGAAGAAAGAATTTTACATCGTCTACTACTGTTGTTTATGATTATACTTTAGCAGATTCTCACAATATCAATTTGTTGGGCGGATACGAAGTGTCAAAACTAGATAAAGATAACCTTTTTGCTGAAGGAAATGGATTGCCAAACGAAACATTGAAATCTTTAGATGTTACTACCGTAATGGCTGCCATGGGAGGAAATAGTTCAGCGAGATCAATGATTTCATATTTTTCACGGTTGAATTACGATTATAAAAACAAATATTACTTTTCTGGAAGTTTTCGTAGGGATGGTTCTTCAAAATTGGGAAAAAATGAACGTTGGGCAAATTTCTATTCTCTGTCTGCTTCATGGAGACTTTCCGAAGAAGGATTCCTACAGGATATTAAACCTATTGATAACCTAAAAATTCGAGCATCGTACGGTACTAGTGGGAACTTACCATTGGGATATTACGATCATTTAAGCTTGTTCGGTTATGGGAAATATAACGAGCAATCTGCAGCAGTAGAAAATCAGTTTGGGAATGATAACCTTACCTGGGAAAAGAATAAAAATTTTAATGTTGGATTGGAGTTTGGCTTGTTGAGTAGAATTAGTGCTTCTGTTGACTATTTCAAACGCGTAACTTCGGATTTGTTGCTGTCCAGAGACATTTCAACCATAACTGGTTTTTCATCAATAGATCAAAATCTTGGTGAAATGGAGAATAGTGGTATAGAGATTGAGCTTAATACTCAAAACTTAACTGAGAGTGAATTAAAGTGGAATACTACTTTTAGCTTTTCGATGCTTAATAATAAAATAACTAAATTACCTTATGTAGAAACTGGAAGCAGAACAATTAAGAAAAAAGGACTTCCTTATTATGCATTCTACCTTTTGCCATGGGCTGGTGTTGATGCGGAAAATGGTGATCCTCTTTGGTATAAAGTGAATGTAGATGAGGAAACAGGTAATAAATCAATTAATTACGAAGAGACAACTAACAATTACAAGGATACTGAACAAGTAGAAATGGGGTCTCCAGATCCTGACTTTTTTGGAAGTATTGGGAATAATTTTTCATACAAAGGATTCGATCTCTCGTTTATGTTTAATTTTTCGGTAGGCGGCAAGTTATATCACAGGTATGCAACAAATTTGTGGAATGATGGCTACAAGAGCTATAAGTACGCTTTGCCTGTTACTCAAACAGACTATTGGACGCCGGATAATCCTAATTCTAAAAATCCAAAACCAATTTGGAAGAAAGGTAACAAGAAATCGTATAAACATTCATCGCGCTTTCTGATGGACAACGATTTTCTACGCCTTAAAAATATAAGCCTTTCTTATAATCTGCCGTCTTCTGTTACGGAGAGCATGCATTTAGGCTCTGTTAGACTTTATGTACAGGGAACAAACCTTCTTACTTTCAGTTCTCAAGATTTGGTTGATCCTGAACAATCACCTAGTGGTTTAATAAGTTTTGAAATGCCAAATAGTAAAACGGTAACCTTTGGTATTTCTGTTGGATTTTAATTGTTGAAATAATTGTAAGAGAGTTTTTAAATATAAATTAATATGAAAAAAATAAATATAATATTATCGCTTGTTACAGTTGTGTTATTGTGTGCATGTAGTAATGATTTTTTGGATGAATCACCAACATCTTCGCAGGCAAAGGATAAGGTTGTAACATTGGACGATGCCGAATTGGTTCTTAATGGTGTATACAAGACACTACAGTCATCATCATATTACAATGGGGCAATGATCATGGAAAATGATGTGAGAGCAGATGATATGGCGGCAATAAATGGTAATCGTTTAGGTAGCCCTTTTGAATATGATTATGATGCAGAAAGTGTTACATCTGGATTATGGACAGGTCCATATACGGGAATTAGAAGAGCTTCTCAACTTATTGATATACTTGGAAGTATAGATGTTGCTGATGATGATGCTAAAACTGATATAAAAAATGATTTTATTGGTCAGGCTCGTGCATTAAGAGCTTTGTATCATTTTGATTTAGCTAGATTGTTTGCAAAACAATATGCTGTAGTATCGGATCCTACTGGAGAATTAGGAATTCCTATTGTTGATAAAGTATTGGATCCATTTGAACTACTTTCTAGAAATACATTAGCCGAAACATACACTTTTATTGTTAATGAGTTAGAAACTGCGATCCCATTAATGAGTTCCGATATAAAGGATGGATATCTTAATGCTTATGGAGCAAAAACTATTCTGGCTCGTGTTTATCTTTATATGGAAGAGGATAAGAGAGCCTACGATCTTGCAGTCGATGTAATTAATAATAGTGGTTATGAGTTAATTAGTAGGGATGGGTATATTGATTCATGGTCTGAAAAATTTACTTCAGAGTCTATGTTATCAGTAGTAAATACGATTGATGATAATGGAGGAGGTAATTCTGTTGGTAATGTTTCCGACCCTAATAGTTACGGGTCATTTGGCGCCTCTGGCGACTTTGTTGATTTACTTTCAGCAGATAAGGATGATATTAGATACGAGCTTTTAACACTTGACAAACAAGGAGATTCATTACGTATTCTTAAATATCCAGGAATTGGAAATACAAAAGATATTGTTTTATCTCATTATTTATGGGACGAGGAAGAAGAGGAAATTACAAAAGGAAAAGATCTAAAATCAGAAGCTTTAACAGGTTCTGTTCCTGTGTTGCGTTTGTCAGAAGTTTATTTAATTGCTGCCGAAGCTGGTTTTAAATCAACAGAAGTAAATAATGAGGATGCTGCCGTGTATTTGGATAAGGTTTCTACAAGAGGAAACCCTATAAATACAGTAACTACAGCGGATTTAACACTTGATCGTATATTGTTGGAAAGAAGAAAAGAACTCGTTGCTGAGGGACATAGATTCTTTGATTTAATTCGAAATAAAAGAGATATTGTAAGGGTTAATAGCGAAGAGGACGGAACTCTTGATTATGATGATAACTTAGTGGTTTTTCCAATACCTCAGGATGAAATCAATGTAAATGAAAATATTGAAGATCAACAAAATGAAGGGTATTAATGATTCGCAAGTCTGGAAGTTATCATAACTTAGAGACTTCTAATATTTCATCAAATACTATTGAAGACGTAAAGATTATATTTTTTAAAATTGGGGGTGTAAGCCCTCAATTTTAAAAATCACATTATTGTCGTATTTGTCTGTTTAGTAGGTGTTTTGAGTAGTAGTTGTTACAAAAAACATTATAGTTAATTTATAAAGAGGTTATCAGTTATTGTATGTTTAGAAGATACATATATAATGAACTGTTTTTAAACCTGAATTTTCCATTCCCCCTTAAAGTTTGTGGTTAGTAATTATATATGCACAGGTGAATTCTTGATAGTTGGGTGCTATTGCGCTCAACTATTTATTCACCCAAACTAGCATTGATCTTATTAACTCTAATTTTTATTTCGCTATAAAACCTTAATGAATGCACACATGAAAAATATAACTTATTGCTTATTAATTTCTATTCTTTATTTGTTATCAGCTTGTAAAACTGAGATGAATATTAAGAATGAAGTATTGGTTCAGGAAATAAAAGCTCATAACTACCAACAAATAAAAGAGTGGATCGATAATGGATTGGATATGGATATAATCCTTAATTCAGACTCTTTGTCTCCTTTAGTATTAAGTATTCAGGAACAGTGCCCATCCATTTCAAAAAGTATAATTGAGCAAGGAGTTAGCTTGGGGTCAGATTATAAGGGAAATACTCCGCTGCACTGGGCAATAAAATGCAATCAAGATGAAACCGCCTCTCTTCTAATTCAAAAACAAGTTAACCTAAATGCGCTTAATAAGGAAGGATACACACCATTACATTTGGCAACAATGAATTTACAATTTAATGTAGTGCAAGAATTGGTCAATAATGGGTGTAATATTACTCAAACAGATTCTTATGGAAATACAGCCTTAAATTTTGCTATTGTTACAGGAAATGATCTGTTAATTGATTGTTTACTTTCAAGTGGAGCTATTGTTTATAAGAATAATCTTCCTGAAACAATGGAAGGCCCGCATATAAAACAAGTAAAAAATGGATTGGTTGTAGAATATTTAAAGCATTGTGCTCGGAATGGTTATTCCAGTGTTATCGAAACTAAATATCCAAAGGAAACTGATTCAATTCAAGCATGGTTTATTGATTCTTCTTATTATCATATAAATACAATACGAAAACCAAGCTCTGAATATAAGGAGGTTGAGAAAATTTTTGTTCTTGGTGATATTCATGGACAGTATGATCGTATGATAAAAAATTTAAAGAGTAATCATGTTATTGATGAAAATAAAAAGTGGAATTTCGGGCAAGGACACCTTGTTTTTGTTGGTGATATAATGGATAGAGGAGGTAAGGTAACAGAATGCCTTTGGTTTATTTATAATCTGGAACGACAAGCAGAAAAGCATGGAGGTAAAGTTCATCTTATTTTGGGAAATCATGAATATATGGTTTTCAAAAATGATCTCAGATATATTGCTGAAAAATATGAAAAGTTATACAAAAATTTAGGCATCTCTTATTCAGATCATTTTAAAGGGAATTATGTTTTGAGTAAATGGTTGCGATCAAAAAATACAGTACTGAAAATAAATGATATACTTTTTGTGCATGCTGGTATCTCTAATGATTTTGCAGCTCAGCAATATAGCCTTGATGATATTAATAAGTATACTAGAAATTACCTTAAGGCAGGTACCAATACTCAAAATGAGGAAATGTATAAACTTTTTTTAGGATCTAAAGGACCAGTTTGGTACAGAGGATATTTTAAGAAATCATCCAAATACCCTAAAATGACACAATATGAACTAGAGAAGATCCTTAATCAGTATAAAGTGTCAACGATAATAGTAGGACATACGGAAGTTGATACTTTAAAAACATGGTATAATGGGGCTGTAGTAGATGTTAATATTCCATTATGGAATGATAAGGTTCCTAATCAGGCATTACTTATTGATTCCAATGAATATTACAGGCTGGAAGAAGGGAAGAAACCTGTTCGTCTCAAATAATAACCTGATGTAACTAGTATTAAATTATTGGAAAAATGCAATCATTAATTGAATTGTTTAAGATAGGGTATGGCCCATCGAGTAGCCATACAATTGCTCCAGGAAGGGCTGCCAGTTTGTTTTTGAACAGACAAAAAAAAATAAGTTCATTTCGGGTTACTTTATATGGAAGTATAGCGGCGACAGGGAAAGGTCATGCTACGGATCAGGTGATTAAGAAAGTTTTATCACCTTTTCATGTGGATTTTGAATGGAAGGACAGAGAGGAATTGCCTTTACATCCAAACGGATTAAAATTTGAATGTATCTATAACAAAAAATGTATTGACTCATGGGAGGTTTATTCTCCAGGTGGAGGTGACTTAATGGATAATACCGGGAATCTAAATAAGAATAAACAAGTTTACCCATTATCTAGTCTTACAGAAGTTATTGGGTGGTGTGCCAAAGAAAATAAAGAAATTTGGGAGTATGTTGAATTCTGTGAAGGTGTAAAAATTTGGGAACACTTAACAATTGTTTGGCAAGTAATGCAGGAAACAATACAAAGAGGTTTTGAGAAAAAAGGAGTATTACCAGGATCATTGAAGTTAGCTAGGAAAGCACACTCTTATTATAATAAAGCCAATAAAATGGCTGATTCCTCAAATAATCTTGGTTTAATCATGGCAGCGGCACTTGCGGTTGCTGAAGAAAACGCGTCAGGAGAAAAAGTCGTAGCTGCCCCTACATGTGGAGCTGCTGGTGTGGTGCCTGCAATTTTATATTTTTTAAAAAAAGAAAAAAAACTGAGTGATGAGATTATATTACGAGGATTAGCAACGGCAGGTTTCATTGGCAATATTGTAAAAACAAATGGTTCGATTTCTGGAGCTGAAGTTGGATGTCAAGGTGAATTAGGAACAGCCTGTGCAATGGCGGCAGGAGCATTTGTACAGCTAAACGATGGAACTGTTCAGCAGGTGGAATATGCAGCAGAAATGGGTTTTGAGCATAATTTGGGGTTGACATGCGATCCAATTGGTGGCTATGTTCAAATTCCTTGTATAGAAAGAAATGCATTTATTGCTCAGAAAGCTCGTGAGTGTGGAGTATATGCCTTATTGTCCGATGGAAAACACAGGATTTCTTTTGATGAAGTAGTTGAGGTAATGATGCAAACAGGAAAGGATCTGCAAACAAAGTACCGTGAAACAAGTCAGGGGGGATTGGCAATATTATATAAAAATAAAATTCCAAGACAGTCATAGAGTACTGAATTAAGATTCACATTCGAAATTTAAATCATATAATGAGAAAAAGCATGTCTAATTAATATTCAATAATACGTAATTATAAATAACTTATATAGTTGACTTGTTCATATAACATGCACAGATATATTTTCTATATTTGGATGTTTTGAGTTTGCAAAAAAAAGTTATTAAAGTTTTTCAAAGGTTGTTGGATGAAGAAGGTGATCATATTTTTAGTTTTCTGTTCTGTTAATATATTTTGCTATTCGCAAGATAAATTTGTTACTGACAGTTTAGATATGCTATATCAAAGTGTAAAAAATGACAGTTTAAAGATTGATCTGCTTTTAAAACTATCTAAAGTTTATCAGGCAAATGATTTAGAACGAAGTATCGAATTTTCCCAAACCGCTTTAGAAATTGCCAAGAAGGGTGATTACCCTATTATGGAAGCGAAAGTTAACAATAAAATGGGAATTTTATTATATCATTTAGGACGATATGATGATTCTCTTGACTATTTCTTGAGGAGTAAAAAAATCTATGAGAAACTTGATAATAATAATTTACTATTAGGGCAGGTTAATAATATTTGTGGGATCTACATTCAAATGGAAGAATATGATAAGGCAATGGGATTATATCAAGATATTATTTACAAACAAAATAAGCTTCTAGAAAAGGGTGATTCTACTAATTTTTCCCAAATGCATATTTTTTACAATAGTCTTGGTGTCCTTTATAATAAGATGGAAGAGTATAAATTGGCTCAATCCTATTTTAAAAAAGCTCTTGAAAATGCAAAAGACTTTAAATTTCATTCAAGATTTGGTGCATTTTATAATAATTTGGGGTCTAATTTGCTGGAATTAAATGAGATTGGTGAGGCTCTTCGGTATTTGAATCTTTCAGTTGAACACTGCAAAGAAGTAAACGATAAATTGGAATTATCCAAATCTTACATCCTTCTATCTCGGCTTTATTTCTCATTACAGAAAAATGAAACAGCAGTTGACTTTGCCAATTTTGCATTACAAGTGGCTGTAGAGATTGGAGCTGTTGAGTCTATGGAAAAAGCAGCATTTTCATTATATAAGATTTATAAGGAAATGGGAGAGTCAAGTAAAGCATTAGTTGCACATGAAAAATATCACCAATATCAAGATAGTCTGTTTAATGAAAGATCCGTGAAGGAGATTACTCGCTTGCAAATGATGTATGACTTTAACAAGCAAGAAGAAATTAGAAAGGTGGAGGAGAAAAAGTTATTGTTTAAAATGAGTTTAATCATTTCTATACTTGTTTTTTGCATTGTTTTAACCGGACTTTTGTATTTATTAAATAAAAGCAGAGAAAAAAGGTTGTTTTTCGAAAAGAAGTCATTGGAAAAAGATGTAGAGCTTGGTAATAAAGAATTAACCATGAATGTGATTTACCTCCTCGAAAAAAATGAATTAATGAAGCAAATTGCTAAAAAATTGTCGGAGATTAAAGAGTTAAAGAAAGCAAATAGCAGAGAGATCATTGAGCAAATAATAAAAGATGTAGAGGTTAATATGAAAATAAATGTTTGGGAAGAGTTTGAGATTCGCTTTCAAAAAATTCATCAAAGTTTTTATACAAATTTGAGAATAAAGTTTCCAAACCTTTCAAAGTCAGATGAAAAACTTTCAGCTCTGTTAAGTTTAGGCATGACCTCGAAGGAAATTGCAGCAATAACACATCAAAGTATTAAAAGTATTGAAGTTGCACGTACACGACTAAGAAAAAAACTGAACCTTACCAATACCAATACTAACTTGGTAGAATTTTTGGCCAAATTGTAATCATTTCTCCTATTACCCTTATGGTTGGATAGAGAGATTATTAGTGACTATATTATAAAATATAAAATCGCTTGGTAATACATTTTCCTTTTGTAGAAAATTTATTATCATTATTTTTTCAAAGCTGAAGGAAATAAATCTTGTTTATATCAACATAAATTCTTTATAGGGCATTATTTCATTTCCGTTTGAGTCCCACATAAAAAAGAACTGACATGTAATGATATGTATATTACGTCTTTTCAACACTGATAATTCAATCTATTTTTTATAATAAAATGAGGTTTACAACTATTCAATATTTTGAGCTATAGATAATTCGTATAGCTTCAAGTTGTAGCTGAATATTCCAGTATACCTTGGAAAAGCTTGGGAGCACGGGAATATTTTTTATAGGCAAAAACTAATGTGATATATACTCACAATCTTCTATTTCAAATCTTTTTTTACCCCAGAAAATATAATTTATATCGCTTTCTATTAGGAAGCCTAAGCTCAAATTTCTCTTTTAGAATCATTTTTGTCCGGGCTTATCAATACACATAGTTAAAAGCTGAAATTTTGTAAGGGCTACAAAATGAAATGGTTATGTTGGATGGAGTGGTGATTCTAGGGTGAATTTATTACATGTAGTAGAAAGGCTAGGGCTGATGATTCATATGTCTATACAATAATTATATAGTATTGCCTTAGCAAATTTTTATTGAGTCAAAAATAAAAGACATCATGAAATGTTGAAAACTGAACAGTGGTGGCTTATGACCAGAATTAATAATCGATTCTAAATCCAATAGTTCAATCATATTAACTCTAAAATAAAATTTATGAAAAAAAAAATACCATTAATTAAAATTATTTTCTTTATGGTAGTGCTGAGTGTTATTTCAAGTTCAGTAATTGCCCAAGATGTGAATAAGCATTTTGTGAAAGGAGTAATTAGAGTAAAAGTAATGCCTAATGCAGCATTGCAAATAGAATCAACAGCCAAACCTGAAATTTATAAGGCAGGTGAATTTAATCCTGTTAAAACTGGAGTTGCAGGCTTTGATATGCTAAATGTGCAATATCAGGCGAAAAGGCTAAAGAGAATTTTTCGAACAGCTGGTCGATTTGAAAAGCGCCATAAAAAATATGGTTTACACCTTTGGTATGAAGTTGAAGTGGATAGTACTATTTCAGCAGATGAATTAATCAAAGAATATGGAAAGCTTGATGCTATTGAAAGGGCTGAGAATAAGATTATTTACAGGCAGAATGGAATAGAAAGTGAAAATACACCTCGGGGTATTACAGAAAATGTAAATGATCCATTATACCCTAATCAATGGCACTACGAGAATATAGGACAAACAGGAGGAGTACCCGGAGCTGACATTAATCTGAAGAAAGCATGGGAGTTGGAAACCGGTAATCCAGAGGTTGTTGTAGCCGTAATTGATGGAGGAGTTGATATCAATCATGAAGATTTACAAGCTAATATTTGGATTAACAATGATGAAATACCAAATAATCATTACGATGATGATAATAACGGGTATATTGATGACTATAATGGTTGGAATTTTGCCGATAATATGCCAACAATTATTCCTGGATCGCATGGAACACACGTTGCAGGAACTATTGCTGCTGTAAATAATAATGGTATTGGTCTTTCTGGTATTGCGGGTGGTTCAGGTAATGGTGATGGTGTTAGAATAATGTCTTGTCAGGTGTTTAGTTATCATCCATCATTTGGAGAAATTGTTGGTGGATTTGAAGAAGCATTTGTATATGCAGCAGATAATGGTGCAACTATTTCTAATAACTCTTGGGGGGGAGGAATGCCTTCTCAATTGATGGTTGATGCTATTAGATATTATGTGGAAAATGCAGGAAAGGATCCTGTTTCAGGAGAGTATACTGCAGCTGTAAAAGGTGGGGGGCTTCCGATTTTTGCCGCAGGTAATTTTAATTCTAGCATGCCATATGGAATCCCAGCTTATTCATTTCCATCTTATATAGATGAGGTGGTTTGTGTTGCTAATACAAATCATTACGATCAAAAAGATATCTCTTCATATTTTAATGAATTTGTGGATATTTCTGCTCCAGGTACATCAATTCATTCTACTTTGCCAGGTAACAATTACGGTGGTCCTCACTGGACTGGTACATCAATGGCATGTCCTCACGTTTCAGGAGTTGCGGCACTTATTGCTTCAAAATATGCTTATAATATAACTGCAGAAGAGATTAAAGAACGCATGTTTAATACTGCAAAAAATATCGATCATTTAAATCCTACAATGGTTGGTTATTTGGGAGCAGGACGTTTAGATGCATACGCTGCCTTGGTTGATGATGCTGGTGAAGTACCTGCAGTTGCTGATTGGGGTTTTTATAGTATCGATGAGAATACATTTAATATTGGTTGGCAACCTGTTGTTAACAAGTTTGGTATTCGCATATTAGATTATAACATTATGGTTGCTGAAGGTGATTATGCAAGTGATGTTATAGGATTTGAATCTGTTGCAGACACGTTAATTTATCATTCAAAGGCAAATTCAGAAAATGAAGGTTATTTTATTACCAACCTTAAATCAGGCACAAAATATACAGTAGGAATTAAAGCCAAGGATAAAGATGGTAATTTTTCTGAAATGTCAGAATTATTTGTCGCTACAACTTGGATTGCTTCTGCAATTGCATTGGATTCTAATGATCCTGATACATTGACTGTAAACATTAATGTTGAGGAAGATCCAATGGGATATACTTCTTTTTCATTTGAAAATACAGGAGAAGCGCTTTCACGTTTTTGGTGTAATGTTAAGGGGTTTAAAGGTGTAGTAACGCAAGAAACTTTGTCTCTTAAGTCAGGAATATCGCAATTCGGTAGCCCAAGTTTAGATGTTACTACTACTGATTATATTTTTGTTGATTCGGTTTATCATGAAACAAAGCCTGTAGCAGATAGTAGAACTGGAATGTATTATACTCGTAAACCAGGGCAAGGTATGACTTACTTAAATAAGTTTGTTGCCGAAAAGGATATGGTACTTTCTTATGTCGGTGCCTATGTTGCAACAGAAATGTATGCTAAGGCAGAATTCGGTTTTGCTATTTATGTTGGCGGAGTGGATGGACCAAAAGGAGAACCTGTAGGTTCAACAAGTCGTTATGTTAGTAATAAAACCAAAGGGGGATGGTTTCACACGTTATTATCGAATGATGTAAGTGTTAAAGCTGGTGAAATATTTTGGGTTGCTGTAAGTGCTCCTGATGGTATTTTTTATCCTTTAGGAATTGATTTTTCTGATTCACCATACTCTTCTCAGGGGAAAAGTTATGTGAAAAAATCTGATGAACATTACTATACGGACTTAGGCTATACAGAAAATTCAATTTTAAAAATTCGTGCATACGAAAATCAAGATTTTAGAGTTGTACAGCTAACACCGAATATTGGCAATATTGCATCTGGTGAAAAGGTAAAGGTTAATGTATCTGTTGATGGACATGAATTAAAAAATGGTAGTTATCTTATGGATCTAATGTTGCAGCATGATGATCCATTAGTGGGAGCTATTATCAAGCCGGTTAAAGTGGATGTTATAGGACATCAACCAGAACTAAAACTTGATAAAGAGGAAATAGATTTTGGAATTCAATTTTTTAATGAAAGTAAGGAAATTGAGCTAACATTGAAGAATGAAGGGAAGGGGAGTCTAACTGAAATTTCTTTAGAAGGATTAAATACAGATTATTTTACAATTACACCAGAAGTAATTGAAGAATTGAAACCTGGGCATAAAGCTATTATCAAAATTAAATCGAAAGAACAAACAGTTGCAGCAGCTATTGAGGAAATTTTGACTATTAATAGTAATGTGGACCCAGTAATAGTTAAGGTTTCTGCAGAATATTTACTCGGTCCTGAATTAGAAGCAGATCCTTCATATATTGATTTTGGAACAATGGAAATTGGGGCTAAAGAAACTTTCAGCTTTGTTCTGACTAATACTGGAGGATACCCAACGTCCTTTGATTTTGAATCTTATTCAAATGGTGGCTATACGGGTTTTACCAAAAATCTAACCCCAACTAAAGGATATTTAAACCCTGGAGAAAGTATTGATATTACCTTTGATATTGAATTTGATATGGAAGGAATAATTGGTAGTAATTATTATAAAGAATCATACACAATTTCCGGATTTTATGGTGATAAAAGAATTGATATTCCTGTAGAGGGATATTTGACTGGAGAAGTAATTATAAAGTTATCTGCTGATGCCATTGACTTTGGAAGTGTTATTGCCGGAAGCGGTGCAGTCGTTAAATCCTTTGTGATGAAGAATACCGGAACAATGGAGGGATCGATAGTTTGGGGGGATTTAACAGAACCTTTTGCTTTTGAAGGATATGCAAGTTCATCAATTTATCCTGGGTTTGATAATACTATAACTCTTCTTTACACTCCAACTGAGGTAGGTGTTTCTTCCCAGAATCTAACATTTACAGTTGAAGGACAGGAGTATACGATACAATTGACAGGTACTGCTACTCCTTCAGCCGAAGCTGATTTTGAATGGGATAGCGATTTTTCAAGTGATCAGTTAATGTATAATGAATCGGATGGTAAAAAAGGAGTACTAACTGTTAGTAATAATAGTTCAGCAACAGAATTAAACTACTCTATATATGCGCCAAAATGGATCAACATTAATGGAGAAGTGAAAAGTTCCGAAGGTTCAGATAATGGATTTGGTTATACTTATAATAACGTAGAAATTGACTGGGTTGATATTAGTGATATCGGCACTTCTGTTAAGGATCAATTTGAACCTTACACCAACCATATTCCTATAATAATTGAGAATTTTGAATTCCCTTATTTTGGAAAAAAACACTCTCAAATTGCATTAGGAGTAGCAGGTTTCGTATCGTTTGATTCTAGTATTGATGAATATTTCGGAGCTTATCATACTGAATTACCATATACTGACGATTGGGGTGATGCCAATGCAATTATAGCACCATTTTGGAGTGAATTAAATTTAGATAGTAATGCAGATCTTTTGGTATACCAAACTCCAGAATCGGTTACTCTCCAATGGAATAATGTTCGCCCGAGATATAATGCATACTATTATACCTATCAGTTGATTCTATATCCAGACGGTCGTTTTAAGTATCAATACAAGTCAATGGCTGAAGCAGGAATATCATATACTGTTGGTTTTGAGGATGATAAAGGGGTATTTGGTGCAAGTATTCAGTATGGGTATGGCGAAAAGGCTCATGAGTTATCAGGAACAGCTATTGAGTTTATTCCTCCGCTATCAGGAACTTTAGCAGTAGGAGAATCAAAAGATTTTAATCTTCAGTATAATGCAACAGGATTAGCGGTGCAGGAATATACTGATGTTGTTAGAGTTGTTACCGATGATGTAAATAATATGCAAAATGAGACTGATGTTACTTTAACAGTTGATGGGGAGGCAATCATTAAGCTTGAAAGTAATGAAGTGAATTTTGAGAATATTATATATATAAATAATGAAGTTAATTACACATCAGAAACGCTTACAATAATAAATGATGGTAGTAAACCAGTTCCGGTTTCAACTCTATCTATAGAAGGAGATATTGAGTATTTTGAAAGTGACTTAATGGAAGGAACTATTGTTCCGGCTTTTGGAGAGTTGCAATTTTTATTAAAATATAAAGCATTGGATGCAGATTCACATACCGCTAATCTGAAGATAAGTATTAATTCTGAAGATTATACTGTGGCACTAAATGGTGATGCTATATTACCTCCTGTTTTTGATTACAATATTCAGGAAGTAGTTAGAGATACTATTGACTGGCTTGTGAATGAAAATGAACAAAAAACATTTGAGTTTTCATTATCAAATTCAGGTGATGAAAGTGATATGAATTTCGATGTGACACTTGGTCTGGCTCATCATGGATGGGAGCAGGTCGAAGAGGTTCAAACAACACAACAAACTCAAGTAGTATCGAAGGTTGAGGAGATCGATCCCGACTTGTTTAGAACTTTAGAATTTGCTCCAACGGGAATTGAGAGTAAAGGATCTGTAAAGGCTGCGGTTCATACACCTGCTGTTTTTGCTGATTCTCTTGCATACGATTTGCAGTCTGATGTACCACTAAATATTCTTGGTTCTCCTGTATACCATATTAATGCAGCAGCTAAATTTACAGTTCAGCAAGGAGAAGGGTTCTATTTAACGCATGTGAAACAATTCATTCGTCGTGAAACTTCTACTGAACCAATTATCATTGAGATTCTTCAAGGTGAAGATATTAATTCTGCTCAGGTTTTATTATCGCAGAATTATATGGGAGGTACTGTTGAAGGAGCAATGGATGTAATTGCACTAAATGAACAATTCTATTTTGAAAAGGGAAGTTCATTCTTTATTAAAGTTGCCTATCCAAAGGATATTTATTTATCGCTAGGCGTTGATTGGGGTGTACCAAGCGTAATTAACAAATATTTTGTATCTGTAGATAATGGTCAAAGTTGGGAATCAGCTTCTGATGTATTTTACTATACTTATGCGTTTAAAACACGAGCAATGTCTGCTAACCCAAATCAATGGTTAAGTATAAATCCTTCATTTGGTGATATTTCGAGCAGCGCTTCTCAGAATGTTATGGTCGATATTGATGCTTCCAAATTAGATGCAGGTCAATATGAGGCATATCTGCACCTATCACATAATGATCCATATCAGGAAAATGGTAAAATTCCGGTAAGTCTTAGAATAAATCAGGCTCCTGAAATTGATGTTTCGGAAAAGCAATCAGTATATGAAGGTGAATTACTAAATCTTCAAGTTCCAGTATCGGATCCAGAAGGGGATAATATCACTTCTGTATTACCTGTGAGTGAATATGATTCATTAACATCAAGTTTAACAACTGGTTATTTAGAATTGTTATTTAACCCTGATTTCAATATGGCGGGAGACTATGTATTTACTTTTAATGCTAAAGATGAGTACGGTGCTGAGAAACCATACGAACTTGCAGTAGAAGTATTGAATACCAATCGCTCTCCTGAAGTAGTAGGAACTATTGGGGCACGTGAATATTATGAGGATGAAGAGCTTGAAAATATTGATTTATCTGATATTTTTAGTGATCCTGATGGTGAAGACTTAACTTACTCAGTTGTTGCAGATGATGCTAATGTTGTAAATATATTCACTTCCAGCGATGGAATTGTAATTGAACCTTTAAAGGATGGTGTTGCAAATATAACAGTGATTGCTACCGATCCGGAAGGATTATCGGCGGAGACTTCATTTATAGTTACAATTGCCACGGTAACAGGTATTGATGATATTACCAAAGCTGAAACTAAGATATATCCCGTACCAACTTCAGGACCATTGAATATTGTAATAGGAAAACAAATTGAAGGAGAAACTGTTATCTCCATACTAAATGTTCTTGGTATTGTTAAATATGAAACGACGATTAATAAAAGTCTAAGTCAATACGAAACACAACTTGATCTAAGTGGACTGAATCCTGGAATTTATATTGTGAAAATAAGCAATAAAGACGGAGAAATTGTAAAGAAAATAGTAAAGAAGTAGTGTGATTTACTTGTTAGCAGAAGTGGGGATGGAATTTCTATCCCCACTTTACAATGAAGAATTAGATTATTTTATATTTCTAAATAATTTGGTTATTATTTGATCCCTCTTGCTTCCACGATATAATTTCATGAATATTTTTAAAAAGAGAAAGTGGTAGAGCCAAATAAAATTAGCTTGACATTTTAAAAATGTATAGAGCTGTATAGATTAATTCAAGCCTTTATTCGCTGTGTTATAATAAGCATTTATCCCAACGTATTTTCTTAATGGTTAAATTACAATTCTTCTTGTTCCAAAATTAATAATTATAAAAAGAAAAGAATAGATGAAAACAATCAAATATACCTTATTCCTAACCCTATTACTTGCAATATGTAGTTGTGGAGGTGGAGATGATCCTGTGGACGAAACAAATCCAACAGTTATAATTAAAAGTCCAACTGTAACAACAAATTTAAACCCAGGAGATGTGATAGCTATTGACATAGATCTTTCTGATAATATAGCTCTTGATGACTATGTACTCAATATTGCAGCAGGTCAGACTAAGTCTGCAAAAAATATAGAGGAATTTTCTTTTAACTCCTATACTGATACAGATGCTTATGGTAATCCTCTTCCAGTAATTTCAGGGAAGAAAACTGCAAAGCTTAACTTTGACATTGCAGTTAAAGATAATGTTCGTGTGGGTTTTTATGTATTAACTATTTCTGTGAGAGATAAATCAGATAATGCAACGGAAGAATCTGAGCAAATAGTAATTTCCCGTCCTTAATTGGAGATTTATATGCTCTCTTAGGTTCCACTATGGTTGGAGCCTAAGATGATTGTAATGACAGAAGATAAATTCATTATTATCAATGATAAATGTGAAGAAGGATTCTGTTCACTAATAAATAATATAAGATCTAATATTTAATAATACGAGGTCTATTGGAGCTTTTAGGTTGGTACACATATTTATGTGTATGGTGAATCATCTTGTTGGGAGAAAAATCTCCCAACAAGTTTTCGATCTGAAGTGATTATTTATAGAGAATAAAAATATAACTTATTAAAATAAGATCTTCAAACCTAAAATCTTCCTTAAAGTTATTGTGGTTAGTAATATATATGCAGAGGTGAATCCTCAATAGTTGGGCGCGACTGCGCCCAGCTAAATTTTTTCATGGAAACCTGAACTTTTTATATTACCCCTAATAGATCATATATAAGACCAATATCGGATGAAATTATGAAAAATAATGTTTGTTTTTTAATACTCATAATTCTTAATTTATACACGTCCTGTAAAAATAAAACAGATGTTACGAAGAAGGAAATAGTACAAGCAATAAAAGAAAATAATTATGAGCAATTTGAAGATTGGATAAATAATGGCTTAAATCTGGAAGTTATTTTTAGAGGAGATACTGTTAGTCCTTTAATTTTAAGTATTCAGGAAGAATGTGCATCTATTGCACATAAGATTATCAGACAAGGAGTAAATTTAGAGTTCACTTATAAGGAATCTACCCCATTGCACTGGACAATAAAAAAAAATCAGAATGAAACAGCTATTCTGTTAATTAATAAAGGTGTTAATTTAAATCCTGTCAATCGAGATGGATTTACACCATTACATTTGGCAGCAATGAATTCATCAATTGATATTGTTAAGGAATTGGTGAATCACGCTTGCAATATTAATAAGACAGACCCTTTTGGCAATACCGCATTAAATTTTGCTATTGCAACAGGAAATGATCGGTTAATCAATTTTTTACTTTCAAATGGAGCTGTTGTTTATAAGAATAATCTTCCCAATTTATTGGAGGGACCACACATAAGTGAAACAAAGGATGAGTTAATAGTAAAATATTTAAAGCATAGTGCCGATTATGGGTATTCTGGCATAATTGAAATGGCATTTCCTAAAGTAAGTGGTCCAATTCAGATGTGGTTTGTAGACTCTTCTTATTATCATATTAGAAAAAATAGCAAAGTGTTTTCAGAGTATAATGGCGTTGGTAAAATTTTTGTTCTTGGAGAAATACGAGGTCATTATGACAGAATGATAGAAATATTAAAGAGAAACTATGTGATTGATGAAAGAAATAATTGGACGTTTGGAAACGGACACCTTGTTTTTTTGGGAGATATAATGTACGGGGCAGATAAGATAACGGAATGTCTGTGGTTTATTTACAATTTGGAAAAAAAAGCAGAAAAAAAAGGGGGTAAAGTTCATCTTATACTTGGGAATTACGAATTTATGATTCTTAATAATGATCTTAGGTATTTAGCAAAAAAATATAAAAAATTGTACGGGAATTTGGGTATTTCTTATGGTGATCATTTTAAAGGGAATTTTGTTTTAAGTAAATGGCTCAGATCAAGAAATACCGTTCTCAAAATTAATGATATACTATTTGTACATGCGGGAATCTCAAGTGAGCTTGCAGATCTTCAATTTAGTCTTAATGACATTAATAATTATACAAGAAATTACCTTAAAGCAGGCTCCAATGCACAAAATGAGAATATTAATAAACTTCTTACAGGGACTAAAGGTCCAGTATGGTATAATGGTTATTTTAAAAAATCCTCTAAGTATCCTATGATAAGGTATGATGAAATTGTGAAAATTCTTATGCAATATCAGTTATCAACTATTATTGTAGGACATACTGAAGTAGATACTATAGATACATGTTTTAATGGAGTAGTAATTGGCGTCAATGTTCCATTGTGGAATAAAGAAATTCCAAATCAATCATTGCTTATTGATAAAGGGAATTATTACAGGCTAGAGAAGGATAAACAACGAATCTTAATTAAGTAATCTAAGAAAATCTAACATTAATATGGAAAAATCTAAGAATCTAGATGAGTATAGTCGAAAGCATCACAGTATGAATATTAATGTGGATGAATTAATTTATAGTATTATAGAAGAGTTATCCAAGTTTATAGAAAAGAAAGAAATTCAAGTATCAATTTCTTCAAAAAAGGGATTAGTTGCATGTTTAAATGAAGAAAAAATAAGACCCATAATTAGATCTTTATTGATGAATACAATTGATATTACATCTAAATCTGGATTTGTTGGAATCTATTGTTATTTAGAATATAGTAAGCTTTTGTTTTGTGTTGAAAGTCTTAACTCTAGTCCCAATTCAAGAAAATATGATAATGCTAAAATAAAGATTATAAAAATGCTAATCAAAGAAATGAGAGGGAATATATGGATTAGTAAATCAAGCATTTATAATAAACGTGTCTTTTTCTATTTTGAAATAACAAAAATGGATACAAGTGATTAGATTGGGTATGCCTGTAGGTTATAACTTACATTACAAATACTCACTATTTTCATTGTTTAAGGTCAGCCAAAAGAATGGCAGATAAAGAATCAATATATGAAGCAGTATTATTAAAAATACCATATAGATAAATAATTTTTGAAAGGATATATCTAGGTGCTATAGGAGTTGAATTTATATTATAAAGGTTACGTGATGAAAATTCTTCAGGTGAAATGAGATTTGGTTTTAATTCTACTTGCAGAACCAATATCAGATAGAGTCGAGATATATCTAGGTTATCTTGTTCAAGATAAAAATTTTTAAAACTATTCACTAAGAAAGAAATTAATTTTTGTAAGGAAAAAATATAGTCTTTAAAATATTAATACAAGGAATCCTTGAAGTAGGGTATACGAGACAGTAAATATTGTACAACCAAATAAAAAATCACTCCATAAGCTCAAATGACAGCTTTCACTCAAAGTTTTATACCTTCAGAGAAGAACCTAAAATAATCAATAGAAATGAGATATATTGTCGAAAACAAAGAACTTATACCAATATTAACGGCTTTAATTGTTTTATGGATATTTCGGTGTAATTGTGCCAGCTATTTCGGTGATGTTGTGCCACTAAAAAAAGAATGTTTTCCAGGCTAAAATTATAAATTGTTTTGAGTTTTCTCCATTTTATTTTTCCTCATTGAT
>Ga0193960_1000172_pt1 | contig 26599 bp, 16 predicted proteins | sample FB_3_MG_FD_140338 | JGI IMG/M metagenome (GOLD analysis project Ga0193960, IMG submission 140338) | Microbial mat bacterial communities from the Broadkill River, Lewes, Delaware, United States - FB_3_MG | ecosystem: Environmental > Aquatic > Freshwater > River > Microbial mats | place: USA... | reverse complement strand
TATCTGGTGCGCAAATTAATGAAAGAATCGGGGCTGATCAGCAAGCAGCCTGGTGCTCATAAATACAGGAAGGCGACCGCAGAGCATCTCGACATCCATAATCTGCTGAATCGCGAGTTCACGGTTGAACAGCCCAATCAGGTTTGGTGTGGCGACATCACTTACATCTGGACGGGGTTCCGTCAGCGGGTCTGGCGTTATCGCATGGTTCAAAGCATGAGTCGGCGTGGTAACTGTTGGGACAATGCGCCGATGGAGAGGCTGTTCCGCAGTCTGAAAAGCGAGTGGATCCCAAAGACCTGGTATCGTTCACTGCAAGAAGCCAAGATGGATATTGGCCGTTATCTGATGGGTTTTTACAACCAGCAACGGCCTCATAGTGTGAATGATGGAATCACTCCTCACGCTGCAGAAGAAAAACTTAAAACCGTGTCCGGAATCAGTTGACCACTACATCCTGTATCTTATAAAATTGAAAGTAGTAACTTCCTGTATTCTCCAGCCAAAGACACTTCCACAAAATTAAGTGGTTTCAAGATCGAATCTTCGGTTGTACATCCAGTATTTAGTGGATGGAGAGATTCTGAGTTTTCAGTTGCGGGGAGATGCTCTTGATGAAAATAGCCAGACTCTTCATTATTGATCGCTAGCTGATCAAATCCCAGGTTAGAAACGACTGCCAGGTCTCTAGGTAAATCTTCACTCACTCGGTTGGCAAACTTTGATAGTTGCTGTTCATAGATTATGTATAACCACGCCATATCATCATGAGTGCTTCTTCTTCTGAGTATTCTTCCCAGAACTTGTCTGAAATATAATTCTGTTCGAACTCGACTCAGATAACAGCACACTTGAAGTCTCGGTATATCTGTACCTTCAGAGATCATGCCCACAGCAACGATCCAGCGGTCTTGACTAATTTTGAAACTCTCAATAGCACAGTGCGAGTCAGAGTGTTGTGTGGACACAACGATAGACGATTCTCCCATATCATTGAGAATGTATGCGATCTGGCGGGCGTGCTGGATACTGCTTGCAATCACTAATCCTGCTGCATCAGGTATAGCATGTCGAAGGTGATCGAGCTTCTTATTGGCCTCCTTTAACATCGCTGCATCAATATCGTTATTGGTTACAAGACCTTCATAGGAAACGTTTGATCGTCTGAGTAGATCAAGGAACCCTTGATAACTGTTACGTATTTGTCCTTGTCGTATTAATTGAATGCAAGTGTTATCCATTATTGTGATACGTGGAGAGCGGCAAATACCTTCTTTGATAGCCTCTTCCAGGGAGTACTGAAAGTCTAAAATCAGTCTGCCTTCCGGAGTGGAGTATCGTGCCAGAACTATCGGCTGCTGGTCTGAACGCCACGGCGTCCCAGATAATGCTAACGTGTATCGAGCAGAGTCCTGCAATCGCTGCACGATTTTTTGTCCCCACTGATTGGCCGCCATTTCGGGCGATCCAGCTGAGCAATGATGTATCTCATCAAAGACAGCCAGTACTCTCAAATTAGCAAACAATTGCCAAAAAGATTCCTCACAGTGTTCGATAGATTGGTAGGTCATTGCCATTCCAATAGACCCAATATGACCATTAAAAGGTCGTTGCAAAACTTTCTCAAAGGTCTGCTTCATACCTTCAATAATTGATCGCCCAGGAGCAAAGCAAATAACCGCATCTATTAAATCCCTGGACAACAAATGATTCGCCAGTTCGGCAGCAAATCTTGTTTTTCCTGCTCCGGGGGTTGCTTGACAGAAAAAGTGCCTGTTTTCTTGATAGTGACATAGTGCTTTATCAATGCACTCAGCTTGCCATTTTCGAAGCGCCATTACTGAACTTCCAAACGCTTAAGGGTCGTTTCCAGCGCTCTGATGTGGCCCAGAAGTTTGGAACTTCCGTCTTGAGCTGCGAGTAAGTCAGGCTCAAGAGTTGTTTGTAATTCAGGTATTTCATCTATCAAGTTTTTGTAACGTTCTACTTCACCTAGCGCACTGAGAAAGTCCAGCCGAGTCTCATTGAGCATACTTTGTAAACGAGCTGAGGTGTCATCTGTGGATAGCGCTAGCTCAGTTGAAGAGGAATGAGCAATTTTCCGGTTTTGTTCCGAAATAATCGGATGATCGAAGTCCATGAGCTTTAGCCCAAGGCTTTCAGGCTGCTCCAGTAACCAAAATACTTGACCGCGTTTCTTCTTTTCCTCGTCGTACCTAACCCATCCAACACGAATCATTCTCCGAATCTGATCGTATATGTGCATTCGTAGTTTGGTACGTGCAACATTGGAAGATTTGAGCCGATTTAGATAGTAATCGCGTAATTCTATAATGGTAAAGCAGGTAATTTCCTCTTCCGTGAGAATGTCGTGAAGGATCCGATCCAGATTGAAAGAGGTTGACTGCATTTTCTGAAAGTTCTCTGCCCAAAAAATACGGATTATAGTCCGTGGTCATATAAGCAGCAAAATCAAATATTGACTGGCTCTATTGATGGGCCAGTGATGAAAGACTTAGCAAAGCAAATCGGTGTAAACATCCGCACAAAGAGAAAGACTCTTGGCATCTCTCAGGATGGCCTAGCCTTGGAGTGTGGGCTGGATAGAAGCTATATGGGACGTATCGAGCGAGGGGAAGTCAATATCACTGTAGAAAAGCTGTATCAGATAGCGACATTCCTGAATTGCCATCCTTCGCAACTGCTTCCATGAACGGTTAGTATTCATTTTCCACAAGAATCAAATGCTGATTTGCAAGGAAGTAAAGTGCTTAAACTGGAAGATATCAAGAAGGATGCCCAGGTCTCTGGTATTCGTCCCGATGAAGTGGTTCGTATCGTTCAGATTGAACCTATTGGTGAACATGCGCTTACAGTCTATTTCAAAGACAGCCAGGGCAAGCTCGATGAACAAATGCTGTTCCGTGATAGTGAAAAGAATCTGAGTCTGGCAACGGAAGGGCGGCCTTGGGCATTTGATTCCGATGGTGCCAGTTTTAAACTTGGCCTTGAAGCTTTCCGTATAAGCCAAGCCGCCCTGTTTGATCCAATGATGGCAGTTCACACATCCAGTGTCGAACCTCTTCCCCATCAGATTTCCGCTGTGTATGAATCCATGCTGCCAAAACAACCACTGCGATTTGTTCTGGCGGATGACCCCGGTGCAGGCAAAACCATCATGGCAGGCTTGCTGATTCGTGAGCTATTGATGCGCGCTGATGCTCGCCGCATTTTGGTCGTTTCTCCCGGCTCTTTGACGGAGCAATGGCAAGATGAATTGCTTGAGAAATTCGGCGTTCAATTTGAAATTTTCAGTAAAGAAAAACAAGAACAGTGCGCGTCTGGAAATTATTTTGATGAACAGGATCAACTCATCTGTCGTCTTGATCAGCTTTCTCGTAGTGAAAACTACAAGGAAAAGCTAAAAACCACAGAGTGGGATTTGATTATCGTCGACGAAGCTCACAAGCTCTCTGCCAGTTATTTTGGCAATAAGGTCAATAAAACCGGTCGTTTCCAGCTGGGTGAGTTGTTGGGTTCCATTACGCGCCACTTCCTGCTGATGACGGCAACCCCACATAACGGTAAAGAAGAAGATTTTCAGATTTGGCTATCACTGCTTGATACAGACCGTTTCTATGGCAAATTCCGGGAAGGCGCTCATAAGGTCGACGTCTCCGACATGATGCGTCGTATGGTGAAAGAAGAACTGCTGAAGTTCGATGGCAAGCCACTGTTCCCGGAACGCAGGGCCTATACCGCCAACTACGAACTGTCTGATCTTGAAGCCTCCTTGTACGAACAGGTAACAACGTATGTTCGTGAAGAAATGAACCGGGCCGACAAGCTGGATGGCCAGAAACGCAGTGCGGTTGGTTTTGCATTAACCCAATTGCAGCGTCGTTTGGCGTCCAGTCCAGAAGCCATCTACCAGTCACTCAAACGCCGTCGTAAACGATTGGAAGATCGCCTGGAAGAAACCAAACTGATTGCCAAGGGTAAACAGGTTCAGAACAGCAAGCACATTGCCGAAACACTGAGAGAATACACTGTCAGTAAGAAGCTAGACCTTCCTGCCAACATTGATGAAGCCGATGAAGAACTGAATGCAGAAGAGTATGAAAATTACTCTGAGCAGGTAGTGGATCAGGCCACAGCCGCTGAAACCATCGCCGAGCTGGAAGCTGAAATTGTCAGCCTTAAAGAACTGGAGTATCAGGCTTGCAGGCTTGTTGAATCTGGCAATGATAAAAAGTGGGAGCAACTGTCCAGCTTGCTGCAAGACCAACCTGAGATGTTTGATCGCAATCAAAGCCGCCGTAAGCTGATAATCTTTACCGAGCATAAGGATACTCTCAATTATCTGGTCGCTCGCATCGAAAACCTGCTGGGTAAAACCGATGCGGTACGCACCATTTCAGGCAGTACCAACCGTGACGAACGCCGTAAAATTCAGGAAGAGTTTCGCAATGATGCTGAAGTGGTTGTGCTGATTGCCACCGATGCAGCTGGTGAAGGTGTGAACCTGCAAAATGCCAACCTGATGGTGAATTACGATCTGCCCTGGAACCCGAACCGACTGGAGCAACGCTTTGGTCGTATTCACCGTATTGGCCAAACTGAAGTTTGTCATCTGTGGAACATCGTAGCGTCAGAAACCCGTGAAGGATCGGTATTCCAGAAGCTGTTTGAAAAAATTGAAATCGAGCGAGAAGCTCTGGGCGGCAAGGTATTCGACGTTCTTGGGGAGGCCTTCGACAACGTATCCCTGAAAGACCTGTTGGTTGAAGCCATTCGGTACGGAGAAGACCCTGAAGTACGCGCCAGGATGGATCAGGTCATCGAAGGTGCTCTCGATGCCGATCACCTCAAGGAAATCCTGCGGCGCAATGCCCTTGTGGAGCAACACATGGGCCTTGATCAACTTTATGCCATTAAAGAAGAGATGGAAAAAGCCGAAGCTCGGAAACTACAGCCCTATTTTATCCGGGCGTTTTTTACCGAAGCCTTCAAACAATTGGGTGGCGAACTGCGTGGTCGCGAATCTGGCCGCTCTGAAATCAAACATGTCCCGGCCACCATTCGTGAGCGTGACCGGGTCATTGGCGAAACTCGCACGCCCGTGCTGAAAAAGTACGAACGCATCTGTTTTGAAAAACAGTACATCCGCCAGCAAGGCAAACCAATGGCTGAACTGATGCACCCTATGCATCCGCTGATGTACAGCATCACCGACCTGGCGCTGCAAAGTCATCGCAACAAGCTCAAGCAAGGGGCCGTACTGGTTGACCCAGCTGATGGCGGCACCGAGCCTCGTGTGCTGTTTATGATTGACCACAGTATCCGAGAGCACACCACTGGCCATAAACGTCAAGAAACCTTGGCATCTCGTCGTTTGCAATTTGTATCCCTGGACAGCCAAAACAACGCACGTTTTGCTGGATGGGCACCTCATCTCGACCTTCAGCCAATCGAAGATCTTGACCTCAAACTGGTTAATGATGTTCTACGGGCTCCCTGGATTACAGCCAACCTTGAGCAGCTAGCTCTGGCTCATGCCTCGGAATACTTGGTTCCACAACATTACGACGAAGTAAAACAGCGTAGAGATCAGCATGCTGACAAGGTACTTGCCGCTGTACGTGAACGTCTGGTTAAAGAAATCGGTTACTGGCAAGACCGCTATATCAAACTTAAAGATGATGTCAATGCCGGTAAACAACCCCGTATGCAACCCGACATGGCACGCCGCCGAGTGGATGAATTGACCGCTCGTTTGGAACAACGTGAAGCTGAACTGCAGAGCATGAAAAACGTGATTTCCAGTACACCAGTGGTTATTGGAGGCGCTTTGGTTATCCCCCAAGGTTTACTGTCTGTTCGCAAAGGTGAAACCCAATTTGCAGTGAGCGCCGAAGCCCGCGCCCGTGTTGAGCGTGTCGCCATGCAGGCCGTATTCGATGCTGAAGCCACACTGGGCAACCAGACTAAGGACGTCAGCGCCGACAAGTGTGGCTGGGACATCACCAGCCGACCACAGGTGAATGCGGATGGATCGATCCGCTCGGATCGCCACATCGAAGTGAAAGGTCGAGCCAAAGGCCAAAGCACCATCACCGTCAGCCGTAACGAAATACTCTATGCTCTGAATCAGTCCGATAAATTCCTGTTGGCCATCGTGATTGTGGATGGTGATCAGTATGATGGGCCTTTTTACATCAAGAATCCGTTCAAAACCGAACCAGACTTTGGTGTAAACAGCATTAACTACGACCTGAACGGCCTACTGTCGAAAGCCGTAACCGCAGACAAAACCTGATGAAACTGACCCGATTAACGCTGACAAACTTCCGCTGCTTTAACGAACTAGATATCCATTTTAACGACAAGTTGACGGTACTGATCGCGCCTAATGGCGCGGGTAAAACCACCGTACTGGATGCTGCTCGCATCGCCCTTTCGGCGTTTATCAAAGGCATCGACGTCAGTTCTGCTCGCCCCCATGTGCTGGCTAACATCACTACCGAGGACGTGCGGCTACAGAAAATGCCTTCCGGCAGTATGGAGCCTCAGAAACCTTCGAAGATTCTTGCTGAAGGTGTGTTGCGTGCTCATAGCCAGGATCCCATTCCTTGGGAAGCAGAACGCAGATCGGTAGAACCCGGAACAAAAATGTTCCGAGATTCGGCCTATGACCACATCACCTCGGAAGCCGGAAAACTCCAGCAGTTAGCCCAGAGCGGGCAAACCAGTGATGCTACCGAGCTGCCGCTGATTCTGTATCAGGGCACTGGGCGTTTATGGTATCAGGGCCGCTTCACCTCAAAAGTTGATGACAAAGAACTCGAACAGCAAATGTATTCCCGTATCTGGGGGTATGAAAACTGCCTGACAGTCACATCCGGCTACAAACAATTCGAAGACTGGTATGGCTGGTTATTCAAAAGCTACCGCGAGTTACAAATCGCCATATTGGAGAACCCCAACACCCACAACGAACAAGAGTTGCATAGATTCAAGCAATCCGTTGAAGCTGTTCAGCGTGCCATCAACGAAGTTACCGAATCGGTGACTGGCTGGAAGAACCTGCAATACCGCCAATCCCAGGGCCAGAAACTGGTGATGGAGCATGATGAACTGGGTTTTATGTCATTGGATATGCTCAGTGATGGCCTGCGTAACATCGTCACTCTGGTGGCCGACATCGCCTTCCGTTGTGTACGTCTGAATCCGCAATTTGGCAAGGACGCTGTTCTGGAGACCCGTGGTGTGGTGCTGATCGACGAAGTGGATATGTTCCTCCATCCCTCCTGGCAGCAGCAGGTGATTGGCTCCTTGCAGCGAGCCTTTCCGAGACTACAGTTTATCGTTACCACCCATAGCCCACAGGTTCTGACGACCGTTCATCGTGAATCTATCCGCAAGCTGAAAATACAGCCAAATGGTAAAGCGACTGCTGAAGCTCCATTAATGAACTCTTATGGAATGGAAAGCCAGAACACCTTGTACGGAATTATGGAAGTCGATCCTCAGCCTCCTGTGGCGGAAAAAGCCAATCTGGAAAAACTCACGGAGATGATCGAAAGCGGTCAATACCAGTCCCCAGCAGTCAAAAATTTGCTACATCAATTGACCGAAAAGCTGGGGGACAAACACCCACAAATCATTCGTCTGCACCGTTCATTGCGGCGAATGGAGGCTTTGAAACGGTGAAGTACATAGCCAAAAGGAAGCGGCACCTCGACTGCTTGTATGATGAGAACCAGACACATCCAGAGATTGGAAGTGATGCAACCAAGCGGTGGAAGAGTTTCAGTGGGGCTCGTAACTATAACTTGCTCGTCGATGTTCTTTTTGAAGAGCAGTTCGGTCTCTGTGCCTACAGCGAGCTAAGACCTGACGAGCATGAATTGAGCTTTCACGTTGAGCATGTAAAACCCAAAAGCAAATTCCCTGCTTTGACGTTTGATTACCGCAATCTGGTGCTTTCGGCCTTGAGTGACGATGATCTTCATGACCTGAAGATCAATTACCATCAGGAACAAACCACCTGTTTTGGTGGACATGCCAAGCGCAGCCGGTTCGACAAAAACAAGTTTCTGTCGCCGCTTCGGGCAAAGGCTAAACGCAACTATTTTCTGTATCTCAGCACTGGCAAGGTTGTTCCCAACCCGAATAAATCTCGCAGGTATCAAAAGAAGGCCAGCCACACGATCAACCTGCTGAATCTGAATCACCCAATGCTGGTGACACTTCGCAAGGAATGGATCGAAGAACTGAGCAAATTGATCGACCAGCACCTTGACGAAGACATGTGCCTGACCAACCTGGCCAAAATTGATCTTGAACCGACAGGCCACAAGTTGAGTAATTTTTTCACCGCGACTTGCCAACTATTTGGCCCTGCAATCAGCAACCCGCTTACACGACGTTATTACTGACCATGACCATCAAATCCTATAAAAAACTGATCGAGGTGGCCTTGCCCCTCGACGATATCAACGCTGCTGCGGCGCGTGAGAAGTCCATCCGTCATGGTCATCCGAGCACCTTACATTTGTGGTGGGCGCGGCGGCCTTTGGCGGCGGCACGGGCGGTGATTTTTGCCCAGATGGTGAATGATCCGTCTGAAACGGTATCCGGTGACCGTCGTACCAGGGTGTTTAAACAGCAAGTCGAGATCGAGCGCGAGAAGCTGTTCGATATTATTCGTGAGCTGGTCAAATGGGAAAACACCAACAACGAGAAGGTGTTAAACCGTGCCCGCGAAGCGATCTGGCAGAGCTGGCGCGAGACTTGTGCGCTTAATAGCAAACACCCGCAGGCTGCCGAGCTGTTTAACCCGGACAAGCTGCCCGCCTTTCATGATCCCTTTGCCGGTGGCGGTGCTCTGCCACTGGAAGCCCAGCGTCTGGGGCTGGAAAGTCATGCCTCCGACCTCAACCCAGTGGCGGTGATGATCAACAAGGCGATGATCGAGATTCCGCCGAAGTTTGCCGGTCGCGCCCCGATTGGCCCCATCCCGGAATCCGATAAACAGAGCAAGAAAAAAGCCACCAAAGACGCATTTGAAGACTGGAGCGGTGCTCGGGGTCTGGCTGAAGACGTGCGCCGTTATGGCCACTGGATGCGTGAGCAAGCGTTTGAGCGTATTGGCCACCTGTACCCCAAAGTAGAAATTACCGCCAAGATGGTGGCAGAACGCCCGGATCTTAAACAATACGAAGGCGAACAACTCACCGTGATTGCCTGGCTCTGGGCAAGAACCGTCAAAAGCCCCAACCCAGCCTTTAGCCATGTGGAAGTGCCGCTGGTTCGTTCATTTGTTCTGTCGAGCAAGAAAGATAAAGAAGCCTGGGTCGAGCCGGTCATCGACGGAGATCAATATCAGTTTGTGGTTCGCATGGGCAAAATGCCCAAGGACGCAATTGATGGAACAGTCGTGCGTACTGGTGGCACATGCATTATGTCCAACACAGCAATGCCATTTAAGTACATCCGTGAAGAAGGCAAATCAGGTCGCATGGGGCAAAAGCTCATGGCAATCGTTGCTGAAGGGCAGCGAGGTCGTGTGTATTTATCCCCAACTGCCGAAGCGATTGAAATTGCTAAATCAGCACAGCCATCCTGGAAGCCAGAGCACGCCTTGCCTGTCAATCCTCGTGACTTCAAAACGCCAAACTATGGGATGGATAAATTTGGCGACCTGTTTACCCCTCGCCAGTTAGTCGCTCTCACTACCTTCTCCGATCTGGTTCAGGAAGCCCGTAGCAAGGCCATTGAAGATGCCATAAAAGCAGGAATGGTTGATGATGGTATTGGGATAGATCAAGGCGGAACCGGAGCAACGGCCTATGGCGATGCGTTGGCTGTGTACTTGGGGTTTGGTGTAAGTCGACTATCAGATATTTTGAATGGCCTCTGTCGTTGGGAAGTGACTAAAACCCAAGTTCGGAATTTGTTTGGCCGTCAAGCGATTCCTATGGTTTGGGATTTTGCCGAGAACAACTTATTTGGACAGGCTGCAGGTGATTTTCAAACGAGCTTGGGCAGTATAGTGCGATATGTTGAACGGCAAATATCTGTAGCTACTTTGGGTGGAAAAGCAGTTCAGCAAGATGCAGCCACTCAAAGTATTTCCAACTTTAAGGTTATTTCGACCGATCCACCGTATTACGACAATATCGGTTATGCGGATTTGTCTGACTTTTTCTATGTCTGGATGCGGCGTTCACTTCGCAAAATCTATCCTGCCTTGTTTGGTACCATGGCAGTGCCAAAGGAAGCAGAGCTAGTCGCCTCTCCATATCGTCATGGTGGAAAAGAGAAGGCTGAAGCATTTTTCATGGATGGTATGACCCGTGCCATTCATAACCTGGCTGAACAGTCTCATCCGGCTTTTCCGGTATCCATTTATTACGCCTTTAAACAGTCCGAAACTAAAGAAGGCAGCACTACCAGTACCGGTTGGGTGACCTTTCTGGAGGCGGTGATTCAGGCTGGCTTTTCTATTGATGGCACCTGGCCAATGCGTACCGAATTGGCTAACCGAATGATCAGCTCAGGCACCAATGCGCTAGCTTCTTCCATTGTACTGGTCTGCCGTAAGCGCCTGCCGTCAGCAGAGAGTATTTCCCGCCGTCAGTTCCAGCGGGAATTGCGTGAAGAAATGCCCGAAGCACTGGCGGCCATGATCGGTGGCGAAAGCGGTCAGGTAGCGCCGATTGCCCCGGTGGATTTGGCGCAGTCCGCCATTGGCCCAGGTATGGCGATTTTCTCCAAGTATGCCGAAGTGTTAAATCAGGATGGCAGCCGCATGGACGTCCACGATGCGCTGATTCTGATTAACCGCGCCATTACCGAACACCTCAACCCCGACAGCGGCAACTTCGATGCTGATACCCTGTTCTGCGACGACTGGTTCAGCCAGTACGGCTGGAGCGAAGGCCAGTTTGGCGAAGCCGACACCCTGGCTCGTGCCAAAGGCACCTCGGTGGACGGCGTGCGTGACTCCGGCGTGATTGAATCCGGCAGCGGTAAGGTTCGGCTGCTGAAATGGAGTGAATACCCGCAAGACTGGGATCCACGCAACGATACCCGTACCCCGGTCTGGGAAGCCTGCCATCAGGTGATTCGAGTACTGAACCAGCAAGGCGAAAGCGCTGCAGGAGCTTTGCTGGCGCGTATGCCGGAACAGGGCGAACTGATTCGCCAGCTGGCCTATCACCTGTACACTCTGTGTGAACGCAAGAAATGGGCAGAAGAAGCCCGCGCCTACAACGAACTGATCGGCTCCTGGCACGCCATCGTCGCGGCATCACACGACACCGGCCACCGGGATGAACAAATCGGATTTGACCTGTAAATCTGACAGAACATGATTTGAAACCTTTAAGACTCAAGGAATACACGGATGCCGAGCAAATCGATTAAAGCCATGGTGAAAGACATCAATGCGAGCGATGCTGACGGTGGTGGGCTGTGGTTGCCCAATATCCAGCGTAAGTTTGTCTGGAGTGAAGAACAGATTGAACGCTTGTTTGATTCCATCATGCGCCAGTACCCACTGGCGTCGATGTTGATCTGGAAAACCCGCGACGAAATCAAGCACAGGGCATTCATCCAGAACTTCAATGACGGCAAAGTCAATTTGAAGGAAAAATATCAGACCGATTTGAAGCGAATAAAACGTCTGGTACTGGATGGTCAGCAGCGATTGCAGAGTCTGTATCTGGGTTTGCAAGGCAGCATTGATGGCAAGGTTTTGCATTTTGATCTACTCAGCGGCGATAAAGATACTCTGGATGAAATTCGTTACCGCTTCCGTTTTATCAAACCGGAAAAAGCTCAATGGCCCTGGGTGGAGGTAAAGCCTCTGGTTTATACCAATGAACTGCCGGAGGATTTGCTCGAAGATCTGGAAGAGAAGTATGACATTCAGTTAGCGAAGGAAAAAAGAAGACTGGTTCGTCAAAACCTCAGTCGAATGAGTAAAGAGTTCAGCAACGATCAGGCGTTGATATACCAAGAGCTGGATAACACCTATGAAGACAGTGGTCTGTCGTTCGAAGATGTGGTCGAGGTCTTTATTCGTGCTAACTCGGGTGGAACAACACTGAGCAAGTCGGACTTGATGTTCACCTTATTGACTACGGATTGGACGGATGCCGATGTTGAAATGGAAGACTTCCTTGAAGAAATCAATGACAACGGTCGTTTTAAATTCACCCGTGATTTTCTTATCAAGCTGAGTATGTCCATTCTTGGCCATGGTGCCAAGTACGATGTGGATAAGTTGCGGGACGATAAGATTCGCTCAGCCATTAGTGAGAATTGGAAAGGTATTACCGAAGCACTGAAGTTTGTGAAAGACGATGTCGTCAGAAGAACCTATATCCGCTCAAACAAAGCTTTGATCTCGTATAACGCACTAATTCCTCTTGTCTATGCACGCTTCCATTATCCGGATGCCTGGAAACCAAGGGACTTTATCAAAGATTATCTGGTGCGTTCATTGTTAGGTGGCGTGTTCTCTGGACAGCCAGACAACATGATTGATCGGCTGGTTGAAACGATCCATAAAGACAATGGCTTTAAAAAAGCCAACGTGTTTAAAACCATTCAGGATTATGGACGTTCTTTGGACATAACCAGTTATAAATTACAGTGGCAGTCAGGTTATGGTTCTTCGAATATCCATCTGGTGTTTAATCTTTGGTATGGCAGTGAATACAAGGCATCCAGCGTCAAGAATGAACCACAAATCGATCATATGTTTGCCCGCAATATTCTCAAGAAAATCAAAGTGGAAAATGAAGATAGCGGCAGAATGGTGCAGCGATTCCAAAAATGGGAAATGGATCAGTTGGCAAACTGTATGATGCTGCCAGCGCATCAGAATGGCGCGGGTGACAAGTCCGATAAACCTCTGGATGAATGGCTGCAAGACAAGGACGATGAATTCCTGGAGCTACATTGCATACCGAAGAAGAAATCACTCTGGAGACCAGAAAACTTTGAGGATTTTATCGAAGCGCGCAGCGAGTTAATCCTGCAAAAGTTCGCCGAGATGGAACTGCTCGATGATGAGGATGAATAACGAATGAGTTTAAAACCCTGGACTGAAATCGCCCGCCCCCACAAAGATGTGCTGGAGGGCACCTTCAAACAATCTGAATTTGCCGCTGATATCGCCCAAGTCGCCAATAAAACAGCCTCGGTCGAATATCAGGACGCTGAAAAGTTTTTCGCTCGTACCTTTATCACCGAAGGGATGCGCTTGTTGTTGTTGTCGGTAGCGCAGCGCTTGGCGGGTCTGGGGGGCGATCCGGTTATTCAGTTACAAACGGCGTTTGGTGGCGGTAAAACCCACACTATGCTGGCCGTGTATCACCTGGCTTGCCATGAAGTTCGCACCAGCTTGTTGGAAGGTGTTCCACCGATTCTGGATGAAGCAGACATTACCGAGCTGCCAAAAGCCAAAGTGGCAATGATTGATGGTATTTCGCTGTCTCCAAGTCAGGAGCTGGTGAAAAAAGACGGCCAGAGAGTCACTACCCTGTGGGGGGAAATCGCGTATCAGTTGTTAGGTGAAGAAGGCCTGGAGATGATTCGTGAATCTCACGAACAAGGTACATCGCCAGGCAAGGCCTTGATGGTGGATCTGCTGACCCGTGCAGCCCCATGTGTGATTCTGATGGACGAGATGGTGGCGTTTCTGCGTCAGTTTGAGCCGGGTAAAAGCTACAAGGCCGGTACCTTTGACTCCAACCTGACCTTTATTCAGGCTTTAACAGAAGCGATGAAGTCTGTGCCGAATGCCATTCTGTTGGCGTCGTTGCCAGAGTCTGAGGTGGAAGTGGGCGGTAGTAATGGCCAACGAGCGCTGAATTCACTCGAAAAGTACTTTGCTCGCGTTGAGTCGGTTTGGAAACCTGTTGCAACAGAAGAGGCTTTCGAAATTGTTCGTCGTCGTTTGTTTGAACATGCTGGAGATCAAGATCAAGTCGAAGGTATTTGCCGACAGTTTTCCGATTTCTACCGCGCAAACAGTGTGCGCTTTCCGGTAGAAACCCAGTCGAATCTGTATTTTGAGCGCATGTGCCATTCTTATCCGATTCATCCAGAAATCTTTGACCGCTTGTATGAAGACTGGTCAACGCTGGACAAATTCCAGCGCACCCGTGGTGTGCTGCAATACATGGCGATTGTGATCCACAAACTGTGGGTTTCCGGTAATCGTGACGCCATGATTATGCCCGGTTCGATCACCATGGAAGATAGTACTGTTCGTGACAAGAGCATTCACTACCTCCCGAATGGCTGGGAGCCTGTGATAGAGCGTGAAGTCGATGGGCCTCGTTCAGAATCTTACAGTATCGACCGTAATGACTCTCGTTTTGGTGGTGTACAGGCCGCCAGGCGATCCATGCGGACGATTTTTCTGGGCAGTGCGCCTTCTGTATCCACTCAGCTAGTTAAAGGCGTACAGGCCGAAAGAATTCTTCTGGGTTGTGTTCAGCCAGAACAAACCATCGGTATTTTTGAAGACGTGTTGAAGCGTCTGAAGGATCGTTTGCATTACCTGTATGCCGATCAGGATAGATTCTGGCTGGATACCAAGCCGAATTTGCGTCGTGAAATGGAGAGCCGCAAGCAACATGTGGATTACAACCAAGAGTTGATACCACTGTTACGCGACCGCGCCCGACAGATGTTTGGTAGTAGTCATTGCTTTGCCGGGATTCATGTATTCCCATCATCAAGCGATGTTCCAGATGAATATGGTTCTGGGCCGCGTTTGGTTTTGCTACATCCTGATTTTGGCTACAGCCGTACGGATAAAGCCCGTGCGGAAGATGCCGCACGAGCAATTCTCGACAAACGTGGCGAGCAGCCTCGCCAGAAGAAGAATCGTCTTGTTTTTCTTGCTCCCGATTTCGATGTTGTCAGCCGTCTGAAGGATTCTGGCCGAACATTCTTAGCTTGGAAGAGCATTGCCAGTGATATTGATGATGGCAAGCTCAATCTTGATCTGTTCCAGGCAAAATTGGCTAAAAAGAATCGGGATAGTGCTCAGGAAGATTTGCGTAGAGTCTTGCGTGAGGCCTATAAGTGGCTGTTGTGTCCGATGGAAGAGTTCTTCAAGGGCAAAATGGCATTCAATTTGGAGTCCATTACTCTCTCTACGGGAGCCGCTAACCTGGCTCTGGAGATCGAAAACAAACTCAAAGAAGAAGACTGACTGATTACCGAATGGAGCCCGGTGCACCTGAAACGCATTCTAGAGGAGTTCTACTTCAAGGATGGGATAACCGAGGTTTCTGCACTGACCGTCTACCAGAACTGCTGCCACTACCTGTACCTGCCTCGTTTACTGAATGACAGTGTATTCAAGGCAGCAATTAATCAGGCGATTGGTAGCAAGGATTACTTCGGCTTTGCAGCTGGCAAAGATGGTGATCAGTACCTCGGTTTTCTGTACGGCAAATCAGGGATGATCTCGATAGATAGCGAGGCAATGTTGATCGAACAGTCGCTTGCAGACTCCTGGCTAAGGGAACTGGATAAGCTCTCATCCGATGACATAGAGAAGCCAATAAAGCCAGAATTTCCAAGTGATCAGCCAGTGCCTGATATTAATATCCACTCAGAACCGCCGGGTGATACTTCAACCAACCACACACTTTCTGTTCCTAAAAGACAGTTTTATGCAACCAGAGAGCTGAGTGCATTAACTGCAAAGGCGGATTTCACCGATATCTACGATGAGGTGATCGAGCAATTTGCCTCACGAGGAATCGAGGTAAGAATCACATTGGAAATAGAGTCTACTCATCCTGCGGGATTTGATGAGTCGCTGCAGAGAACAATCAAAGAAAACTGTAGCGTTCTGAAGTTCTCTACTGCAGAGTTTGAGGAATAGGCGATGAGACTCAAAGTCTGGTGATACTGACGTGATCAGAAGGGCCGAGTGCTGGGATTCAGGATATTAACTCCGGTCTCAGTACTCAGCTCAGCGGCTGCTACTACTTCTGGTGGTCACTTGGTTCGCTATAAAAAAGTAAAGCCGTTAAAGGATCTTCAAGTTTTGCCTGCTGGTGTTCTATTGCTTGAATCAGAACTCTTCGGTTTCTTTCGTCATGATCGGAGCTTGGTAGGTATTTTCGATACAGTTCGCAACTAAACTGGCATTCATTGACTTTTGACGAAAGTTTATGAAGTAACTGGTAGCGATTTTTACTTTGAATACTCGGTTCTATCCGGAGATTCTTGCCTAGTAACTCATTAGATAGCTCGTTGGCTTCCGCATCTCCAATTGCAATCAATCGCGCTAATTCCATTCTCAGAGCGATTGTTTGCAAGAATTCACCATCAATCTCTGGGGCTTCGCGCATTTCTCCCTTCCCTAAAATTAGCCAGTCCATGCTGACGTTATATTGACGGCCAATTTTCTCCAGCAGATCCAAGCTTGGTTTGGACTTCCCTCTAGCGAGATTACTCATGAACGCTGAAGTCGACCCCAGTTGCCTTGCTAGCTCATTCTGGGAAATTCCCAATGCTGATAACAATTCAGCGAACCGCTCTTGAAAGCCGGTGCGTGAATCCTGTGTAGAGAGGGATTGATTCATATACATATAATTCGCTATTGTATAGATAGCGATTGCTCTTCATTGAATAGTGAACACTACTTTATCGAATATATACCATGTTTCGATAATGAGAAAGGTCTGAGGCTAAATATATGAGGGCTAAACCTCCTTATGGTGTAGAAATAAGCCATAGATTGCGAATGGCCAGGTGGACTCAGGCCGACCTGACACGAGACCTCGGAGTATCAACATCTCTGGTGAATAACACGATCCACAATCGCACTACATGCTATCGAGTGGCTAGCAAAACCTCTGGGTTGTTAAATGAGCCAATCCAAGGGCTATGGCCTAGTAAATATGAATTTAGACCGAGAAAAAACCAACAGGAACTAGGAGGAAAAAGCAGATAGCAGTTTTATATAACAGCACCATAAATGCGTAGAAAGGGCACGAGCTACTCATGGTTGCAGCCATGAGTAGCTCGCAAATGTCGAATAACACCCTCGACTTTTAAATTGTCCTGCTCATCGTCGCTCACGTCAATACGCGAGGGGCAAACTGCGCGCTAATGGAATCAATAATTATTTAAACTTTATTGAGCGGTATTGGACAGTTGAGATTTGAAACATGCCTCTAATTCATTACGTACTGACGCCCCGCCCCTTTCATGGGTTTACGATCCATCGTCTAAAGTTGGCGTGCGGTACCGATTTTAGTGTGGAGTACGAGCCGTACACCAAGTTCATGGAGGGTCTGGTGTTAAACGGGAAAGGCAAAAACGTCCTCAAAGATTATGGCGCCCGCCTAGCCAACTTCCTCGACTATCTGTACGAGGGCGAGCTTCAATGCGAAGCAATGGATGCCAAAACACTTGAACGCCTAATTATTGGCTATCACTCATATCTGACGGAGGGCAAGGGAGCCCAGGATGAGCTTATCGCGGCCATTGCCAAAACTCGCCCACAGCGAATAGTCAAAGACAGCACCTCCGCCGCCTACCACGTTCCCATCGCACAGTTCATTGAGGAAAGTGCGATCTATCACTCCAACCTGATAGACCAGATGGAGATGGGGTTGGTAGAGCCTTATCTATTAGATAACGACACCTTGTTCTATTCGGGTATACAGCGAACCGCCTTACCCCGCAAGCAACAACAGGCCATCAACAGCCATTCGGTTATTGCCGCCGTTGTTTGCGGCGGAGCCAAGATGAAAAGGGAGAGGCTATTCAAACACCTACCCTCAATAGCCAGCAGTACGGAAGAGTATGAGAATTACCAGCATTTCCCTCTAGACAAGATCCCGCTGGTTATCCAGTCGGCAACATCCGCTCGGAATGCCGCACTGTGGTCGCTTTGGGCAGCGACAGGAGTGCGCCCCGTGGAGGGCCTGCAACTCCTCTGGGAAGACATTGACTGTAATGCCTTAGAAGTCGTTATAAGAAGGCCTTTAAAGCGAAACAACCGCGCTGAGGCATATAAAGGCCTGAACGAAGAACAGAAGAAAAAGCTGTGCTGGAAGGGCAGAAAAACCAAGCACACCATGATGCTGGAGCCCTATGCCACCCTGTTCTTTGAGTATCTGATGAAGTATCTGGACGAAGAGTACATTGCCCACGGACGACACAACTTCGTGTTTCAGAAGCTCAAGGGCGACAACAAGGGCTCCCCCCTGTTCCTATCCGATTACGGAAGTTCGATTATTGATCCACTGCATGCCGCACAGCGGCGCGTCATCAAAAATGAGCGCCTAGAAGGGCTTCAATCCAATTTGCTCGGAAACATGATTGAAAACCATGGGTACTATGGCCCGCACTCCATGCGGCACTCATTCTGCTTCTTCCTGAAAAACTACGCCAAGCGACCTGATGGCGCAGAAGGGCTCTCAGACTCAGAAATCATGCTACTGACGGGACACCAAGACTCCAGAAGCGTTGAAAGGTACGCAAAAGTAGATTTGGACAGACTGCGACTAATTATGACCCACGCCAACCAGGCCATCCTCGGTGAGGGCTTCAAATCGCTGGATGAATACCGAGTGGAGTACCTGGAAAAAGAGCTGAAAAAAGCCAAGGAACATCTTCGTATCGAACAGCAAGTAGAAACCAAGGCAGCAGCATGATTAACACTACCGACAAGCTAATCTTTCTTAAAAGCGGAGACGAGCTGACTGAGGCCATCCGCGAGTCTATTGCTGATACGATTGCTTTGATGAGAGATCGCCTGGATACCTCCTTGCAACCCGAGCAAATAACGTCTGGCAAGAAAACAACAAGCTTAGCGTTTATAAAGTACTTTGCAAACCTCCCCGAAGGCATATCCCTGAACGAGTCGTTAATCGAGAGCTGGTATCGGTATATTCTATCTCCTACGACAGATCTTTCGGTTGATGAGTTTAACGATGTCGTGGGCAAAACCTCACTGAACGATAATCGTCAATGGTATAAAACTCTGGCAAAAAAACTCAACGCCCCCTTTCAAATCGCACTTCTGTTTCTGTACTACAAGAAGGCAGTCTTGCTGACCTATCAGTTCCCGCGTATTCGTTTGGACTGGTTAGAAAACTCAGCATTAGAGGTGCCATGCTATACAGAAAACATCCGCTTCATTCGCTCGTTCGATAAATACAGAAAGAGCAATACGACTCAGTTCCTGGCAACCTCGAAACACAAAGCCTTGGAACAATTGTACGGCCAAGGGATGAAAATGCTGGTTGCATCGACTTGGTATCGACCCGAAGACATCGAGCTACAGGAACTGTCTGACTGGCAAGCGGCGCAAGACCACTGTGTAGATTCGAGCAGTGAGATGACAATATCACCTCTCCCCTTGAAGAATCTTGTTGCGTCATTTCATGAACAATACCCCAAGCGGTTTCCAGTCGCCCCCCACGACTGGGATGCCGCTTCTGGCAATAAGGCGCTAGGACAAGGCTCTATATCAAAGAGGCTTGTATCCGAACTACACGAACTGCTGCTTTCCGATAACGATCCCCTGCAAACTGCGCGACAAATAGCGGAATCAAGCCGCTTTGCCGATGCTTCATTTGCCGAAAGCCAAATACGCCAGTACGACATTCCTAAAATATTCGATCAATTGGGTTTCAATATCGATGATGCCTACATTTGCTGGCTTGATGCCCAAAAGCACTTTATGGATGTCCAATGCTACGAAAGCAATAAAACTCCCACTACGGCCATTGGCCGATTCAACCTGTATCTGTTTGTTTATCTGCCATTGTGGGTTGTTCAAAACCCTGACATGAAGCGGCTATACCCCCACAAGCCAGCCCAGATCAAGGCCGGCGTACATATGGCTAAAATAAGCAACCTACCCCTCATGGGACGACCAATGACCTACATGGAATTCCACGGGGCCTGCGGAATTCCTGAATCTTTTGGAATGGTCAACCCCGTGAGACTTTTCTTCGATCACCTGGTCCATTACGGAGACACCCTGGAGGGCTGCAAGGGCGTTAAACAGCCGATGCACAAGAGGGACCTACCGCGAAGCAAGAAATATTCGGGTGTACAGAAAAACATCTTCCCGAAAAAGCTGCTGACACTGTTCATACGCTTCCTTTACGGGCTGGAAACTCTGCAAGAGCACCTGGCCGAAAACCCAAGAGCTACTATTCTGGCAATCAACGCACCCGCTAATAAGGACCCTAAATCTCTCGGTAGAAACGTTGCTACGGAGCGTCTTGGCTTTGTTCCAACGGTTTTTCACGAAGGGAAACACCTCAGGATCAACCAGGTCCACACTGGATTTATCTCCTTTGTATCGTTCAAAGGCAAAGAATTCTATTTTCCAGGCCTGTTACGGCATGCAATAGGCATGGTGGAAACTGGACTGAGAGGACAAGCTATCCAGTGGATGGATGCAGATCTTTACGACCATGGTGTTGACCGCACCGAAATGGACCCTTTGGATTTGAATTCACTTTGGGTTAATACCGACAAAGTAAAATCAACAGGCTTCTGGTCACTGGTTAGCAACCGCATTGTCCATCTGTTCGATAAGCAAAGGGCTTGGCGGGACGACATGATTGAAAGAGGCGCTATCGGCCTCCAATCACCTGTTTATTACGAGAACAATCGAACATCGAAATGGGGCTGTTTCCGAACACTGTTCGCTAAAAACTTGATCACAGGCAGCCCAATAACCGATGGAGATTACGCAGAAAGCTGGACAGCCCTTTGCTTCTCATTTCAGCTTTGGCTGAAAGAGCACAACCTTGACGAGACACGCCAGGTAACCTACATCCCCAAAGCAAAAGCCAGGGGCAAAAGCTACTTCAAATGGGATGACTGGGAAGCAGGCATAGCCGAAACAGAAACCAAGGTGTTATCACCCGAAGAGTTTTATGCCACCAAAGGCATCAGGGCTGATGGGGATGCCTGCCCTGTATCGCTCCGCTCTCGTGTTTCCCCACACGGCGCACGCGCTTCGTTCGTCAGCGGCATGATCACCGTATTACCCGCCGAGTACATCGGCAAGTACCTGACAGGCCAGAAAAAGCAAACCGTTAATTATTACACTAAAGAAACCGAGGATTACCCTGCTGAAGTTCGCAAAACCCATCGACAAGCCTTGATTGCTGCATATGAAGGGATGCCTGCCAATGACGAGGATGACGGTGACTCTTCACCCCACGTCTTAAAAGGCATTCTAAACAACCTCAAGGGCTCTGGAGACATTAACAAAACAATCCATGAACACGGGCTCATTTCTTTAACGGTCAATGGGGAATCAGGGGTCACGAAAACAGGGTTGGAGATCATCGCTTCTGATAAAGCCGCGAACATCGGTGAGGCCTCGACCCACCTCTGTCCCGTAAATTTTGAATGCCCGAAGGAAATTGTTAAAGCCCTTAAGGCACCTAAGCGCTGCTCGCTTTGCCCGTATGCAATTTTCCCCGCCAACCTCCTCCCCCGCATCTCAGCAGAGCGGCACGCATTGGCAGAGACACTTACAGGGATTCAGGAAAAACTCGAATTTTACGCTGACTCTGAGAATGTCACACAAAGCGAATTGGAAGACCTAGAGGACAGACTAATTGTCCTTGGAGAAGACGTTATCGGATGGCGCATCGTTGAAGAATCCCTCTGGTGCTTGATTCAACAGCGCAGGGAAGGGTTAACCGAGCAGGGCCACCTATTGGCTGAACCCGAGATCGTCACCAGTTATATAGAACGCATTTCGGTTAAGCCTGGTAGCAACGAAGAATTCGTCCGCAGGCTTCATGAAGTAACCATCTTCCCTGTCACCGAAACACCTGAAATGAAAGGCAAGATAGAAAAGGCCAGACGCCTGCTGATCGCCCGAGACAAGGGACTGCTTGCAGCACTCATGGAGCCCTCTTCTGCATCTGCTGCAACGGAGGTGGTAGCTCTAATGAGGAGTGCCATGGAGACCCGTGATGTAGATATTGATGAATTATTGGGGCTTATCACCATGACCCAGGAGCAATGGGATGAACAACTCCTCACAGGCTATAAGCAGCCACCCCTGATGCTAACGGGGACAGAATCATGACAGTTCGAGCCAACACAGCCGACTGGCAGGACACCACCGTTGAGGATAGAGAAGCGCTGGTTATTAAATTTCTTGGTGAGCTAACAAATCGAAAGGTCAGGTTCGAATGCATTACCGACCTGGCAAAGATGCTCGCGGAAATGATCGCAAGCCATGAAAGGGTTGAGTGGGAGGCATACTTAAAGCAGCTAGAAATGGGTAGCAAAGCCAAGAAGCCGCTAAAGAAACCCCTAGGCTGCGCCCATACCACACTCTCGCGTAACCAAAAGTACAGGATTCACCTGCATGCATGGTGGGCCAATCATGGTGATAAAAATGGCCCTCAGCAGGATAAGGCGGCCAAAGAAATGGCCATCGCAAGGTCAGAGCTAAAAGTAGCCACCCTGACAAAACAGCTAAACGTTTACAAAGATACGATTATTGATCTTGAAAAGAAGCTGGCAGAGGGTATGGATAACACTGTTCAGTTGCCTCAGCTCACAGAGATGCCTAGTTCAGGTATGTCCAACAAAACAGCTCAGGCCTTTAAGGCACTCCACCTGCTTATCAGAGAGATGGAAAGCCAACTTCAGGTACATAACAGAACGTTAGTGGTTGCAGGATCATTGACCAAGCGCGCCATTATCCCCAAAGACTTGTTTGAGCCATACCTCGATTGGTTGAAAGCCAATGAACATATCCCTTCAATGGATGAGGGCTGAGTATGTCTATCAATTTCCAACGCTGGGAAGCTTTTGAGAGCAGCCTCCGAAAAAACAAACAAAAGCTCCCTGGGCTAGCAGACGGCTCAGTCAATCTTACCGAAGTTGAACGCCTGTCTGGCATACGCCGCGCCGTGTTTTATCCGGGCTCAAACGGTAATAAGAAAGTTATTACGGCTTTCCAAAAAGCATTGCGCGACATTGGCACCGACACCCAATCGCATGATACGACAAGTGCAGAAGAACGGGCTGAACAAAGGGCAAAAACAAAAAGCAAAGAGGCCAGCAAACTACATAAGCAACTGAACCAGAAAACTCAGGAGATCGAGCAATTACGGCATCAAATTGAGGAGCTAAAAACTCAAATCAGCAGCCTTGATTCAGAGAAGACCGAGCACCAAAAAAACCTGGAAGAAATGAGCCTGGATGGCAGACGGTACTTCGTATGAAACGTGAGGAGTTAACCCTACAGATTACAGAAGTCATTCCAGGCCAAATCGGTGGAGCTCTGTTCAAAGGGCTCCCTTTGAACCAGCGGAAAAAAAAGAAATGCCGCGCTAGCTACAAGACCCTCTCCACGCCCCCCAAGGAGGGTGAATTCTGGTTTGTAAAAGGAGTCACAGGGGCTACTACAAAGTACCCAGACCAACTAGAGGTTGAAGAATGCCATCTGGTCGATATACCCCATCCATTCTATCTAAAGCCGTTTATGCTCCGTCACCGAGCGTTTCGGGGGTTCGGTTTTGGTGATAAGAAAATCGACAAACTTATTAGGAGCGTGGGCAACGAGCATGAGCTAATTCGTATCTTGAACCATGAAAAGAACTGGATTCACTTGAAGGATATCCTAGCAGAACCCATTGCTAAGAAACTGATCCTAGCCTGGCGCAAAGTCACCAATGAAAGCCAGACGATGGAATTCTTGGTTAAGCACAAGTTCCAGCCACAACTGGCTAACAAAATAATCGGGCTCGCTAAAGAAAATACCGTAGAACGCTTAACCTCCAACCCATATGCATTGCTGGCATTCAACGGGATTGCCAAAAACATCTGGAAAACGGTAGATGAGTGCGGCAGGAATTTGGAAATTGAAAACGACGATCCACGCCGTTTAGTAGGTGCCATCGAGCACGTGATGTACAAACGCCTACAGCAGGGCCACACCGCAGCCACATACGAAGAAGTCATTGAACAGGCAACCAAGTTGCTCCGCACTAAAAACCGTGCATCCAAAGCCTTAGAAGCAGCCCTGTCAAAGCATGCTATCTGTATGCTGAAGTCCAACGGTGAGCGACTTTATCAGGCCGTTGGCCCTGCCCATATCGAATACAGTCTTGAGAATCGCCTGAAGCGACTTCTGAACGGGGCCATGCAATACAGGCTCCTTGGTTACGATGAGTCTGAAGTCGCCTTACGGGTCCAAGAATACGCCAGTCATTTTGCTGAAGAACGAGGTTACCCATTAACAAGCGAACAACACTCCGCCATCGAAATGGCCCTCACGAAACGGTGCAGTGTGATTACTGGATTTGGAGGGACAGGTAAAACCACGGTCTTGCGAGCCGTTGTTGATGTGGCTAACCAATTGGGCAGCCCCGTATATTGCATGGCACTCGCAGGTAAAGCCAAGGAGCGCATCGTCCAGACAACAGGCGCTGAAGCTTCCACTATTCACTCTTTTATCCTGTCAGCGATGCTGTCACAAATAGAGGGCAAGAAGACATTTGTCGATCTGAATTGCGACCCTCTTTTAATTATCGATGAAGCTTCGATGATAGACATCGCGCTATTTAACCGACTTCTCAGTCTCTTTGATGGAAAATCCTTCAGTTTATTAACTGTTGGCGACCCAGCACAGCTCAGCCCAGTCGGTTTCGGATTGGCATGGCATAGAATGGTTGATTCCCATATTCCAATGACGCGATTAACCATCGTTCACAGACAAGTATCTGAGTCAGCACTGCATCGCGTTGCCATGCATATTCGCAATGGGGAGGAGCATCAGCTTCCAGTTTGGGACGAAGAAGCAAGAGAAGGTGCATTCTTCGTAGATGCAACCAAAGACAGTTTGGAAAATGTCTTGGCGAAGATCAAAAAGAAATTACCTAATGCCCAGCTACTAACTCCACATGTTTCAGAGCGTTTGCCCGACAGCAGCAACAAGCTAAACAGGGTACTTCAGATGGCTCTAAATGCCTCCGCAATAAATGATGATTTCATTGATTCTCGCCCTGGATTCCGTGTCGGAAGGAACTTTATCCGTGAAGGAGATCCCGTACTCGTCACCGAAAACAGCTATGAAATTGGGGTCTTCAATGGCACAACGGGCAAGATGATAACCATCACCAGAAATAAGGATGGAGCATTATCAGGTGGTGCGTTCACCTTCGATGATAGGGAAGGTGAAGTCTCTCTAACCGTGGAACAGTGCTATGACATAGGCCTGTCCTTGGGCTATGCGATCAGCATTCACAAAAGCCAAGGCTCTGAGTACGAGCAAGCAATTATCACGAACATTGTCGCTTCGGATTTCGTTGAACGGTCTATACTCTACACAGCGCTCACCCGCTCTAAAACATTATGTCTGATAGTCGGCAAGCATGATGTATATCGACAGGCAGTGGTATCCAAACCACGTGCGGAGACCTTGCGCGTAGGTTTCACTATTTAACTGTAGCCCACCATAAATTTCCCGACTATTTTCTAAATTACGAAATTTTCGCTCTATGATTCGTGCAAATTGAATTTGCTTTTTCTGATGCCGCGCATGCTGTGCCCCGCCCTTTCTGAGCGGTCATATAGAGTTTGCTAGCCCCATGCTCTTCAGTCAGATCGGTTTGAAAGAAGTCAACTACCCTCTGCCGAAACGCTCCTAAGCATTCAAGCGTATGCATGACACTTTCGACAGGGAAATCGCTCGCAGAAAGGCCAGTGGTATCAAGGGGCATGCATTGCCAGCTTTCGTCATAATCACTGCTCAGATCTGCCGACAGGGGCGGAACCGTGCCGAGTGATGTGGGACTTTCACCCGTCGCACTATCATATCGGAATCACTCGAAGCTAAGCGCATACTCGTAGGGTACCTCCTCGGCAACCCTCTGGGCGTATTCGACGAGTGTGAATAAGCGTATAAAACGGATCATGCCGATAGAACGGACAGACCTTGAATACGAAACTTTCTGGCCTGCTGGCAAGGAGAAGGGGCTGCTAACACTGGGGTCAGGATTCGATCTGTTTGAGTCAACGCCCATTGTTAGATTTCACACCGCCGTAGTTCTTCCGCCTAGTGTAGAAGGTCGTACCGAAGGTCCCGTATTTACAGCAAATCTCTTTTACCGACATACCTGCATACCGGCATCGCTTTCCTTCAGGATGTTGATGATCTGTACATCAGTGAACCGCTTTTTTATATCCGCTTACCTCTGCTAAAGCGGACTTTACTAGAGTCGGTGTGGACCGGATATTTGAGAGCAAGTCACTAGCAGTACCGATAGCTGCACGCAGTGCAACTAATAGTACAGAAAAACTCAGCAAAGCCACTTCAAAAACAATAAGTGTTGACTTAGCTGTCAGCTTTCTTGCAATGTGCAACTGGCTGCACATTGAGATAAGAATATAATTTTTTATTTTATGTGTGAATGGCTTTCCCTGAAGACCATGTAAAGCCGTACTTAGTGGATCTAATGAATTTCAAAACCCATACATACACTATGGTAACGAGAGAATTATTATCCCAAGATAAGGGTTCGAGTCCCTGTGGGGAGGCCAT
>Ga0193960_1000171_pt1 | contig 26628 bp, 16 predicted proteins | sample FB_3_MG_FD_140338 | JGI IMG/M metagenome (GOLD analysis project Ga0193960, IMG submission 140338) | Microbial mat bacterial communities from the Broadkill River, Lewes, Delaware, United States - FB_3_MG | ecosystem: Environmental > Aquatic > Freshwater > River > Microbial mats | place: USA... | reverse complement strand
CTTCACAAACTTTCCATCGATAATCATGCAGTTCTGGAAAACCGGATTAAAACCACCAAAAAAGTCAGCATTTACCGCTGCTATAATTTTATTTCCCTTCTGTTTTTCATCTTCTACTATTTGCGAAGTTTTCTCTAAACCAAATCCTAAGAATGAATTAGCTATACCTCCTGAAAACTCAAAATCTTGATTAGATAAATCAATGCGTAACTGGTGAATAACAACAGGTCCATTCTTAAAAAGAATTTTGCTATATACTACACCATCAACCCCTTTTTCCTCCTTAGTTGTATGAGGAAAAGAAGCGAAGGTGTTCGTAACGAAAAAAGTAAACAAAACCAGAAAAAACAATCTTGGGAAATGTAATTTCCCATAAATATTTAAGGTATTGTCTCTATTCTTTTTCACAACTATGCTTATTAAGGATCGTGTCTCCACTTGCATTAAACAAATACATTATAAAGTGCAAAGTTGTTACTCTACACTTTATAATGTTTACTAACTAAACTAACTTGCGGCTAGTGTAAGTTCAACTTCATAGCTTAAAGTCATCACTCCATCCTCCGCTATTCTTTTCTAAAAATACAGCCGCCTCTTAAAACAAGACGGCTATAAAAGTAGATAGTAATAAAGATTACTTCGTTAAATCCACTACGTCATCAGCATCAGGAGTGTTCCACCAAACTCTAGTTGGGAAACGAGATGCATCATCATTATCAGGTAAATTCGCTGAATTTCTCTCAATATTTCTATTGTCATATTTAAGAGCACGAATCCACACTTCTTTACCATCAACTTCATCACCAGAAGTTGGGAATATACTAGCATTAAGATTTTGAGGTCTTTTAAGTCTAGTAAAAGTATTATCGTACTCAACTCTACGCAAATCAACCCAAGTTTCAGGATTCATTACTGTTGCTATATGTTTTTGAGTCATAATACGCTCAAGAGTGATATTTGCCGAACCAATATTATCAACTTGAGTCATATAATTTGCAATTTCAGCAGCATCAACTCCCATATTAGTCATATCCGCATTGATACCTTCTTTGTAAGCAGCAAAAGCAGCTGCTTTATCTCCATTTCTGAAATTTGCTTCAGCCTCAATAAATTTACATTCTGCGTAAGTAATCAAATACCAATCAGAATTTGGACTAGTATAAAACAAACCATTAGGCTTACCATATTGATGACCTCTGGAGAAATATTCTGTTGAATCCATAACAATTGTAATGTCCTCTTCGAAAGGTTCTCCTGTAAACGGATTGATATCTCCAGCAACAAAATTTACAGTCTCTTTAACACCGTTAAAGCCATTTTCACGATATGTTCCCATAGGAACACCTTGATACATATCTAAACCAGTTAAACCATAAAGCTCTGCATCTAAAGCAGGTTGCACGATAAGAGGTAAACGTGGATCTGGAACAGATTCATTATTTAATAACAATGGATCTTTAAGATTGTCAACAAAAAACTTTGACCAGTTATCTGCACGAGAATCAAAAGCACCCTCTACTTCACCACCTTCAGTATCAGACCATGGGTAGATATTATTTTGAGTCTCTTCTCCTGTAAATTCTCTTTTTGCATTATCTGCATTTGAGCTCATAGCTTTCCCACAAGCAGCAATAACAGCAGCTGGATCATATTTAAAATCACCCGAAGTTTTAGCAGTCATATGGTTAAGAAGACGAGCCTTAAGAGCCCATGCAAATTTCTTCCACTTTGTAATATCTCCTTGAAACATTACATCCGTACCAATTACATTAAGATCAATTTCATTTGGTTTATCAAAATCTAAAAGAGCTTCATCGATAAGCTTATGCATCCCAGCGTAAGCATCCTTTTGCGAAGTTAACTTTGGCGTAAGAATAAGCTGATCTTTAGCATTATAAGAATCTTCCATAATTATATCACCAAGCTGATCGCTAACCATAGAAAAAAGATAGGCTCTCAATATTTTTCCAACAGCTGAATAATGAGGTGAATTATACTTTTCACCTAAGACAATTAAATCGGCAGTATTTGGAAGAGCATTAGTATATAGATACTGCTCAGCGGCATAAGAAACCGTTCCCCATCTCCATCTTGAATAATATGTTGTTCTTTCAGTAATATGATACGAGAGCACAGTACCTTCTCTGGACAATCTACTTTGTCCAAAACCGGTAGTATTATCTATTGTAGCCATCAATCGTTGTTGAGGTGGCAAAGACATATTCGATGGTTTTGTTTCTGATTCATTAACATCGAAAAAATCATCGGAACAGGAAAACAGTCCTCCTAACAAAAGTAAAACCAGAAATCCGCTAATTATATTTAAGTTTTTCATTTATTACAATTTTAGAAATTAATTTTAACACCTAAATCAAAACCCTTAGTATTAGGAGTACTTAGATTATCAAGACCTATAGCTCCAGAACCACTAACAGAGGCACCAAAAGAAGCAATTTCAGGATCAACACCTGAGTAATCAGAAATCATCAATAGATTTCTACCAGTTGCAAAAACTTCCATTCCATCGAAACCAATCTTATCAAGAATAGTCTTAGGAAGATTATAAGAAAGTGTTACATATCTAAGTTTAACGTATGTAGCATCCTCAATAAAGTTCTCAGCATTTTGCGAATACTGATCTTGATAGTATTTCTGATCCTTCAAAATAGGAGTAGTATTTTTTACATAAATCGTATTTCCATCAGCATCTACACCATTTGCCATAACACCATCCAAAACCATTGTTTCGGTCATAGATCGGTTCTCTGAGGTCGTACTTAAACCATAATAGGTTAAAGCTGCTTCTGTAGCATTATAAACATCGCCACCAATACTCATATCAACAAGGAATGACAATCTAAAATTTTTGTACGACATTGAGTTGATAATCCCCATAGTCCAATCTGGCATACGATCAACATCCGGAAAGATATCCTCGCCAAGAGAGTAATTTCCATCGCTATTCACTATCCTATCACCATTTTCGTTTGTTTTTGGTCTTTTACCCTTTAATCCGAAAAGGTTACCATCCAAAACAGCAGCACCTAAAGCTGTGCTATTCCATGTCCACGACTGATCGTTATTTACCTCAACTAATTCACCAGGAAGATCATAAACAGTACTTTCCATTTTTGCAAAATTGAAAGACATATCCCACTGGAATTCACTCGATCTTGGAAGTAAAGAAACATTAACTAAAGCTTCGTATCCTTCGTTTTTAACAGATCCACCATTAAGCTGAGCGATATAAGCTCCTGCAGCCGGCGGTAGTCTCACATTTAAAAGTTGGTCTTCAGATAAACTATGGTAGTAACTAAAATCTAGCTTAACTCTATTCTTTAAAAAACGAGCATCCATACCAATTTCAAATGAAGTGGTAAATTCAGGTTTCAAATTTGGATTACCAGCTTGGTCTGAATTCCAAGTATAACCATCAGAAACAGGAACATAGTGCCATGAACGTAGTGTTAAATAAGATTCTGACATATGAGCACTTGCATCTTTACCAACTTGCGCCCAAGTAGCTCTTAATTTAAGATATGAAAGGAACTTATCTGAAGTAATATCAGTACCTAATTCATTAAGAAGATCAGAAACAACAACAGAAGTACCTACAGATGGATAGAAAAATGAATGATCTCCAATCGGTAAAGTAGAAGACCAGTCGTTTCTTCCGGTTACATTTAAAAATGCAATGTTTTTCCAACCAAATTTAGCTTCACCAAAAACACCCATACTTCTTCTTCTATATTTAGATTCTGAAAGCGTTTGGTCATCAGCAGCAATATTTGACACACTATATATATCAGGAGCTTGAAACTTATTACCTCCTGTATAAGTTGTTCTTGTCTTCTTTTCGTCAACTGTATGTCCTAAAGTTACGTCAAGAGAATAATCTTCGTCAAAAGTTTTATTCATCATAACAAGAAGTGTAGAAGTCACTAAACGACTAGTTTTCTCGTATTGTCTAAGGTAACCATCAGATCTACCTTTAATAAGAGATCCAAAATCAGTAATCTTCTTATTAAATTGTGAATAATAGTCGGTTCCTAAACGATAAGAAATAGTAAGAAAATCGAGAGGTTTATAATTCAAATTAACTTGTCCAATTAATCTGTCTACCTCATCGGTATTAGGTGAATTATCAAGACTCCAGTATGGATTATCAAAATCTTGATCTTCTTTTGAATCCATAAATATCTTTTGTGTACCATCTTCGTTTGCATAATCACGTGCATCATAGGTAACAGGATATTTAAGCATACTTATAAAAGAACCACCCGAAGAAGTACCTTGCTTATTACTTTTAGTTTGAGTATTAATATACTTAGCATTAACACCAATAGTCAAGTTTTTTCTAAATTTAGACTGTGCGTTAAAAGTAAGGTTCAGTTTTTCGTAACCAGTGTTTTCGATAACACCATTTTGATCTAAATAAGATGCAGAAGCAAAAATATTGGTTTGTTCATTACCACCTGAGTAGTTCACATTGTATTTTTGCGTAACTGCCTTATCGAATAAATTACTTATATTATCATAAGTAGGAGTTCCTTCAGGAATTACATCACCCCACGATTGTAAGTGTATTCCCGGTGATGGGTCATAACCAAGAATATCTCCATCGCTGTTATATTCGTAACTTCCCTGTCCGAAGGTATTCTGTATATCAGGAGTACCTATAACCTCATCAACAGATAAAGTAGAAGAGAATGAAATTTTACCTTCACCTGTTTTACCCTTCTTAGTTGTAATAATAATAGCACCTTCAGCGGCTTGTATACCATAAAGAGCAGCGGCTGTAGCACCTTTCAACACAGATATAGATTCTATATCTTCTGGATTAATATCGGAAGCACGGTTAGCACTAGCAACTTCAGAACTCGAATTAGTCGAGTTATCGATAGGTAATCCATCAACAATAAATAGAGGTTGGTTATTTCCACTCAATGAAGAACCACCTCTAATCATGATAATCGACGAAGCTCCTGGGGATCCACCAGCACTACTAATGCTTACACCTGCAATTTTACCTTGCAAAGTGTTAACCATATTGCTCTGGTTACCAGCAAGTAATTCATCAGATTTTATATTCTGAACTGCATACCCCAAAGATTTTTTACTCTTTTTAATTCCCAAAGCTGTAACTACAACTTCATCAACTCCAATCGACTGAGGTATCAGCACTACGTCAATAACTTGTTGTCCTGTAAGTACAATCTCTTGAGGTTCCATTCCAACAAAAGTAAATACCAAGGTAGCACCAACTTCTGCTTTCAATTCGTATTTACCATCAATATCGGTAATGGTTCCAGTAGAAGTTCCTTTTTCTACAATTGATACCCCTGGTAAAGTTACATTATCGCTACCTGTAACTGTACCCTTCACTAGCAATTCCTGTGCCCAGGATATCTGCCAGCTAAGAAGTATAATTAACGCTAAGCACGCAATTTTTTTCATAGTATTAAATTTAGATTAGCAAATTATATAGTGTTAAATTTAGATTCCAAATTATAATTTAATTACTCCTATTCCAGATTGATCCGGTAATATCACTTTACCTTCCTTAACTGTTACACCTTTAAATGGGTCATTCGATATTAATAAATTTCCATCCAGATCTGCCCAATCAACCATAGGAGAAAGTTGAGCTGCTGCACTAACTCCAACCGAAGTCTCGGTCATACAACCTATCATTACTTTCATATCTAATGATCGAGCCAAATTCATCATTTTATGCGCCTCACGCATACCTGTACATTTCATTAGCTTAATATTGATACCTGAATAAGCTCCACTCAATTTTGGTATATCGGCTAAACGCTGAATACCTTCATCTGCAATAATTGGAAGAGGACTATGCTGTGTCAACCAAGCCATGGTATCTAAATCATATTTATCCATTGGTTGTTCAACAAATACAACACCTTGTTCCTTCAACCAATGAATTTTATCTAAGGCTTCCCGTTTATCTTTCCACCCTTGATTCACATCAACACATAAAGGAATTTTGGTAACGGTTCTAATTGTTTTAATCATTTCCTCATCATTACCTCTACCAATTTTAACCTTAAGCATTTTATAGGGAACAGCTTCCTTAACTTTTTCAACAACAACATCTGGTTTATCAATGCCAATTGTAAAAGTTGTAACAGGTGTATCCTCTTTATTGTAGCCCCATATTTTAAACCATGGCTTCTCCATTAATTTTCCAATCAAATCATGAAGAGCAATATCAACCGATGCCTTAGCCGCGCAATTACCACTTGCAACACCATCAACATATGATAGAATTTCATTCAATCGAAATGGATCATGAAATTGATTTAGCTTAAGACTTTTTAAAAATTTAGTAGCAGTTTTGTGAGATTCGCCCAAATATGGAGGCATAGAAGCCTCACCATAACCTATAACACCACCCCACTCAATTTTCACAAGCATAACTGGTGTAGTTGTTCTTGAAAAAGATGCGATAGTGAAAACATGTTTCAACTGCAAATCATACGGCTCAAAACTTAACTTTAATCCTTTACCTTTATAGCTAGATTCATTGGCACTTATATTACCACAACCACCATTCAATGGAAGTACACAACTAGCACCTAGCAATAAACCTGTATTCCCTAAAAATTTCCTTCTATCAATTTTCATTTGTAGTTATTTCTTTTAATACCAAGGATGATTTGCTACACGTACAATTCCATTCTCGCCAATTCTATTTAAAATTCTTCGTCCTCCCAACCAACTTACAGTTCTAAAATTACTGAAATTATAAGCTTTCGGATCGAAACTATTAATCTTAACACGACCAGCAGAATGAATAAATTCACCATCCTTCATATACATTCCAACATGAGTAACCTTTTGACTTGCATCTTCTGCAGCCTTTCTACCGAAAAACACCAAATCACCTTCTCTTAAATCCATAAATCCTTGGCTTGGTAAAATCGATTGACCATGAAGGAACTGTAAGGATGCATCACGTGCGAGAATGATACCATTCATAAAATAAACTGACTTTACAAAACCACTACAATCCACTCCCTTCGAAGAAGTACCACCCCATAAATAAGGTCTTCCCATAAATTGCTTAGCTGTTAAAGTCAAAATGGATACATCGGTAATGTTTTTAACTTTCCATTCATTAAACTTCTCACATTTCTCTTTATCCAATCCAATAGAGCGTCCATCAGGTAGTTTCAACAAATAATTTCCTCCAATAATTGTATCAATCTCTAGAATAGATCCTGCTACAATATCAGTAACCACTTCTTTACCATTACCACTAGAGGCAACCTCAAAAGATGGTTTAAAAATTATTCTTTCAGATTCTCTCCAATTTTGCAACTCCTGTTCATTTCTGAGATTTAATGCGGCTGCATCCACCCAAGCAATGTACTTATCGGGAGTTTGAACTAAATACCAAGAATTTTCTTTCTTAAGGATTTTTACGGGAGTACCCATTATGGCTTGAGAAACAAGCTCTGCCGAATGCCTTGGATTTGCTCTAAGATTAACAACACTTAAATTTATCAGAGCCCAATTTCTTTCTCCCAATTTCTCATCAGGTAGTAAGCTTACACTATCTATACATTGAACTCCTAATTCTTTAACAGCCGTCAATAAGGCGCTTTTCGCATCTGGCAGAGAAGTTTCACCCCTAATCACTAACTTATTATTTTTCTCGAAATAGAACTTTATTTGATATATGGCTTCCCTGCTATCTGGAGCCAACTTATTTTTAAGCCCATTTGATATTTGCTCCACTCGCTGTAATAATTCCAAATTATTAGAACAAGCTACACACATTAAAAAAAGTACTATAAATGAAATTTGTTTCATTGCATTAAAATAATTGGTATTACATCTTACATGATTCCAAAAATATAACACATACACTTAAAGCCAAGACATAATTGCATGTTTTACAACATGTCGCATTGTTCAGATTTACACCCAAATATGGCAAATTACGACTTACAGGCAACTACACATAGGCAGTACACAAATAGTAAAACTAAAGTCAAGTTCAACAGAAGGAACATACAATTTATAGAAATACTATAAGATTGTAAAAATTTGTAGTACAAAAATCTCCATATTAAGATCTACTTAATCGAAAAAGGCAATTACCTAATATGACTGACCTCTACCCTATATATTTATAAACACAACCAAGAATGGCGGTATTACCTGATCCGGTCACACTTGGTAAATTACCAGATAACTCATTAACTCTTTGATGAGCCAACCATGCAAATGCAACAGCTTCAACCAATTGCTCGGGAATACCTAGGTCCGAAGTAGTAGATATTTTTATTTTCGGCATATAATGACTTAATCTTTCTCGTAGATATAAATTAAAAGCACCTCCACCACATATATACATTGCATCTATATTAGAAGCATAAAGATGAATAGCTTCTGCAATTGATCTGGCAGTTAACTCTGTGATTGTAGCTTGAACATCTTTATTGGAAATATTTGGAAAATCGACTAGTTTTTCTTTAATCCACTCTAGGTTGAATAATTCCTTGCCTGTACTCTTTGGAGCTTTAAGTTTAAAATAATCTTCATTCATAAAATGAGTCAACAATTCACTATGAATATTACCAGATCGAGCCCAATCTCCGTTTTTATCAAACTGTTTTCCCAATTCATTCTGTATCCATAAATCTATCAAACAATTCGCTGGACCTGTATCGAATCCTAATATTTTATCTTCGTTAAGAACTGTAACATTAGCAATTCCACCAAGATTTAAAATCACTCCATTCTCATTTTGTTCTTTGAAAAATTCTTGATGAAAAGCAGGAGTCAAAGGAGCTCCTTCTCCACCAAAAGCAATATCCATTCCTCTAAAATCCATAATTGCGTCAACTCCAGTCTTTGCAGCTAACACATTACCATCTCCAAGCTGCATCGAGAAAGGATACTTACTTCTTGGATCATGAAATACAGTTTGTCCGTGACAACCTATTGCTGTCACCTCATCAGAATTTATTCCAGCCTTTAAAATTAAATCATTAACACAATTAGCATAAACCAAACCCAAGCGGTAATTAATTTCTCCAAGTTTCTGTAGCGAAATAATTCCCTCTTCCAGTAATCTCTTAAGGTCATTAACCAAATCAGATGGAAAATCATGAGATACACTTTTAATAACCTCAACATTATCGTTCTTAATTGAAACCAGTACAGCATCAACACCATCTAAACTAGTACCCGACATTACGCCTATATACTTACTCATATGTCCAAATTCTTAGTAATTTTAGTTCATGTTTATTTACACTTAATCTTAAGTATTACTCTAACAACATATCATACATGTCATACATTAACAATAAAATTCCAATTACTATACAATTAAAAATATTTAGTTGTAAGATTATTCCATTCAACAACCTACACCTATTCACCTAAATACAACTACATTGACCGATATATTGAAATTTATTACATTAATAATGTACTCTTATTTCAAGAATAAACTAGAATATGATTTTTTTGATATGATGTATTACAAATATGGCGAATATATCTATATTTACCTCATATTTTAATAATTTACTATTTTATGATACGTCTATATTTACTTGTAGTATTAATATGCTTTAGTTCGTTAGTCTTAAAAGCACAAGAACAATCTCACAAAAACTGTAATTCTCATCCGATAGAATTATCTCTTCACACAAAAACAGCCGATTTAATAATACAGAATTCAAAGAAAATGGCTGATTCGATTTGTGTATTAGAAAATAGAAATGACTTAATTCCCATATATAATCTAGAGAAGAATAAAATCGTTTCGATATCTATTAATACAGATACAACACAAGTAATTTCACCTTTTCAGCAAATGCTAAAAAAGTATACAAAGATTGAATGTTATCAGTTTCACGTTGATTCATTAAATAAAAAAACTGATTGGATTGACATAAATTTAAAATCTAATGATATCGTTATTTTTAGCCTTCGAAACATATCAGATAACAAAATTGATCTAGTTGATAATTTTATATCGAATACTACCACAGCAAGTGAAACAATCGCGGTTTTGTTTAACACTCCTAATTCAGAAATCTTAGTAAAGGAGAACAATAATCCATCATCTTTACTATTTGCGAAAACTTCTACCGAACAAGTACAGAAAACAGCAGCTCAAATTATCTTTGGTGGAATCTCATCAAAAGGAGTTCTTGATCATGAACTTGGCAAATATCCCGCAAAATCAGGAAAAATAACAAAAGGAGAAATTAGATTTCAATATACATCACCAGAAGTAGCAGGCATTGATTCTGAAACCTTACATAAAACAATTGATTCGGTTGCGAATGTTGGGCTTAAATTTAACGCATTCCCCGGTTGTCAAGTACTTGTAGCTAAAGACCGAAAGATAATTTATCATGAATGCTTTGGTTATCACTCTTATAATAAACTATTACCTGTATTGCCTAATGATATATATGATTTAGCTTCTGTAACAAAAATCACAGGCCCCTTACCAGCTATTATGCAACTTGCTGACAATGGTAAAATTAATATGGATGAAAAATTTTCATTGTACTGGAAAGATTTTAAAAGAACCGATAAAGAAGATATTATTTTTAGAGATGTATTGGCACACCAAGCACAACTGAAACCATGGATAGCCTTTTGGAAAAATACAGTAGATAGTTCCAATCAATTTAAAAAGCGAACTTATAGTTATAGACAATCTCGAAAATATCCTGTAGAAGTAGCTCCACACATGTTTCTTAATAAGAATTATAGAAAGAAAATTTATAAGGCTATTAAAAAATCTGAATTACTCCCAGAGAAACACTACAAGTATTCCGGTTTGTCTTTTTATTTATTCCCAAAAATGATCGAAAATATAACAAATAATACCTACGATGATTTTATAAAGAATGAATTCTATAAGCCTTTAGGAGCTTATACTTTAGATTTTAATGCTTACAAAAACTTCTCTACAGATAGAATTATACCCACGGAGTACGACAATGATTTCAGAAACACCTTACTTCATGGTTATGTAGATGATGAAGGTTGTGCAATGATGGGCGGAATATCCGGTAATGCTGGTTTGTTTTCAACCGCAAACGACTTGGCAAAGCTAATTCAAATGTATGTACAAATGGGAGAATATGGAGGAAGAAGATATATATCAGAAAAAACAATGAGAAAGTTTACAAAAACCCAATTTCCTGAAAATAATAACAGAAGAGGCTTAGGCTTTGATAAGCCATTATTTGGAAATGATACCTTATCTCTTCAAGAATGCTACCCAGCTTATGGAGCAAGTAAAGAAAGTTTTGGTCACTCTGGTTTTACAGGAACATTTGTTTGGGCAGATCCAAAAGAACAATTGATTTACATTTTTCTATCAAACAGAGTTCACCCAAGCAGAAAAAGCAGAGAGATTTACAAGAAGAATATAAGAACAGCTATTCATCAGGGAATTTACGATGCAATACGAGTATTTAAGGAAAAGAATTCAACTGCAAACTAAGATTTCGAAAAAAGTAATTTTACAATCAATATAAAATAAAGGTGGGATCTAATTCTTAGATCCCACCTTTATTATTTAATAGCAAATTTAACGCTCTTCTATTTCTTTTCGTTTGATGAGTATGAAACAATCCACAATCCTGCAAAAGTTATTAATCCATTTGCAATAAGAAGCTCGAAACCAAATCGATACCCCCACAACAATTCAACCGAATAAGAATTGAGTAAATAAGTTAAGACAGGAGATAAAACACATACAACTGGAACCCATTTGTCACGAACCAATCTTTTACTTCCCATTCCAAATGCAAACAATCCTAATAATGGTCCATAAGTGTACCCGGCAACCTTAAAGACTGCTGTTACAACGCTATCATTATTTAAAATATCAAACAATACGATTACAAAAAACATGATAGCAGAAAACATCAAGTGAATTAAAAGTCTCTTTCTTCGCGTGACATCCCCTCCTAAAAAATCAACACAAAATGAAGTTGTCAAGGCTGTTAATGCCGAATCAGCACTTGAGTATGCGGCAGCAGTTATCCCCAAAAGGAATACAATTCCAGCCAATAAACCAAAATGATTTAAAGCTAAGAAAGCATACATATCATCACTTTTTGTGGGCAAGGAAATTCCTTGTTGTTGTGCGAAAACGTATAACAACACACCTAAGGATAAAAACAGGATATTAGCCAGAACAAAGGAGAAACTGAAGTAATACACATTCTTTTGAGCTTCTTTTGTATTCTTACAGGTAAGGTTTTTTTGCATCATATTCTGATCCAAACCATTCATAACAATAACAACAGCTATTCCGGCTAAAAATTGCTTAAAGAAATTACGTGGCGATTGCCAATCCCAGCTAAATATTTTTGAATATTCATGCTCCCCAATATTATATATCATATCGATAGCGCTATAATCTAATCTATTTGCAATCACAATGATGGTGATAATAACAGATCCCAGCATAAATAATGTTTGAAATGTATCTGTCCAAACAATGGTTTTAATTCCTCCACGAAAAGTGTAACACCAAATCAAGATAATAGTAATTAATACCGTTGCCCAAAAAGGAATATTAAAAGCATTAAAAAATGCCAATTGTAAAACTCCTGCAACTAGAAATAAACGGAATGAAGCACCAATAGTTTGAGATACCAAAAAGAAAAAAGATCCTGTTTTATAAGTTCTAAAGCCAAACCTTTGATTTAAATAAGCATAAATCGAAACCAATTTCAGTTTATAATAAAGTGGAATTAATGCTTTGGCAACCACCCAATAACCAACTAAGTTTCCCAAAACAAATTGAAAATAACTCCAACCAGTATTTCCTACTTCACCTGGAACAGATATAAAAGTAACACCAGATAAAGATGCTCCAATCATCCCAAAAGCCACCAAATACCATGGCGATCGTCGATTTCCTGTAAAAAAAGTTTCATTACTGTTATTCCGAGATGTTAACCACGAGACAAGCATCAATAGTGCGAAATAGCCAAAAACTACTCCAAAAACAATCCAAGTATTCATTAGTATAATGTTAGGTTTAGGTATTTTGAAAAAAATTGACAAACTCAAAACTCCTTCAGATTTACAAAGAGGAATATTCCATTTGTATCGGATCTATAATCCGAATTCTTTTCTCAAGTAATTTTTAATCCTTGATTAAGGTGATATTTTTTACAATTCTTTATTATCCGATAGACTCACTTGCAGCGCTTTCAGTATTAGTTCTGCTTATTGCTGTAACTACATATTTATAATTTTCAAATCCTTTCTTCAATTTCAATTTAGACTGAGAAGTAATTGAAAGAATAGAATCTGCTTTATCAAGTCGAATTTTACCATTTTTATCAAATACATAAACGACATAACATTTTGCACCTTTTACTTCTTCCCATTTTAAATACCCATTACTTAAATTAATTTCACGGGGAGCAGACAATTGAATTGGAGCTATTGTATTACATTCGGGTATTAATGTAGATTTCTGATAGATTTGAGATTGCAGTTTTTCATTAATCCCTAAAAGGTTATTCGTAAACGATTTTGATGAGAAAAACATACTACCATCAATTCGCTTCAACTTTCTATTGAGTCTCAATTGTGTTATAATCTCATCGGAATTGTGCCATGCTTTTACTCTTGATTTCGGATTCAATCTGTAAGCTCCTTGTCCAATGTAGCATGGTTTACCAAAGGAATTTTTATTCCACCATTTTGCAATTGTGTTGTAATCGGCTACCTTCTTACCAATGTGCCAATATATTTGCGGAGTTACATAATCTATCCAATCCTTCTTTAGCCAAAGTAAAACATCAGCATACAAATCATCATAATTGGTTTGCCCAGCCTTAGTGCGTGAACCTTTTCTATCCATACTCTTATTTCTCCAGACTCCAAAAGGAGATATGCCAAAAGGCATCCATGGTTTAATGGATTTTATGGTATCATTTATTTGCTTAATCACCAGATTTACATTCTCTCTTCTCCAATCATCAATTCGGTTTGGATAAAAATTACCACCATGATTAGCAAAACTTAAAGAATCCGGGAATGCTTCTCCTTTTATTTTATAAGGATAAAAATAATCGTCGAAATGAATCGCATCCACATCGTATCTGCGAACAACATCACCAACAATTTTCGAAACATAGTTTCTAGTTTCTGGTAAACCAGGATTAAAATATTTGTGTTTTCCGTAGCTTAAAAAAAGTTCAGGTTGAATATTGATAATGTGCTTCGGATCTGTTTCTGCATCTTTATATGAATATACCGCTCGGTAAGGATTCATCCAGGCATGCAATTCCATTGCACGTTTGTGACACTCTTCAATTGCAAATTGCAAAGGATCGTAATATGGATCTGGCGCTTGCCCTTGCTTACCTGTTAACCATTGCGACCAAGGCTCATATCTGGATTCATACAAAGCATCAGTTGCCGGTCTAATCTGAAAAATTACAGCATTCATGCCATTTTTTTTATGCTGATCCAGATGAGTGATTAATTCTGCCTTTTGCTCAGCAACACTTAATCCCGATTTAGATGGCCAATCGATATTATCAACCGTAGCAATCCATACGGCTCGCATTTCTCTTTTGGGCGATTTCTTTTTTGCAGAAACACTCAAACCAACCAATATTATTAACCCAACTATTACAATTTTTTTCATATCTATTTGTAATTTTCTTTCAATTAACAAATGCTAATTATTATCAGCACAAATTCACTCCCTTATCGTTCTTATACTCCTACTAAAAATTAATTAATCCTTATTTTAAGTATGTGTTCTTGTAATCTTTCATTAATTCTTACCATTAATGATCTGATTAGCAATATTGAATTCACCTGTTTCAATTATAAAAGCTAAATTGTTTTTACTTTTGCAAGAGTGATTAAAACACACAATTAGAATGAAAAAAGCAAAAATAAAATTTAGGAAAATAATTTTATCATTTTGTAGAATTCATTAACTTGTCATACATGTTACAAAAATAGAAATTTTATTAGTTTTGCAATAGAATTTTATAAAAAACAAAGTTCTAATTTGTAAAAATCTAAAAATAGTTATGAAACTGATCAACAAGTGTATCCACATTAGAAAGACACAATTATTCTTTCTTATAACATTTGTATTTACCCAAGTATTTTCGCTTAAAGAGTTAAAGGCTCAAAACGTACTAACAGGGATAGATGTACTACAAAAAACTAATTTTGAGAGCCTAAATGGAAAATCTATTGGTATTATTACCAATCCAACGGGGGTAAATCAACATCTTCAATCTACTATAGATCTTCTACATGCTGCTCCAGAGTTAAAAATCAAAGCACTATACAGTCCTGAACATGGAATTCGTGGTGACCATGCAGCTGGAGATAAAGTCGGAACTTACATCGACAAAAAAACCGGACTCACCGTTTACTCATTATACGGAAAAAATAAAAAACCAAATGCCAAAATGCTTAAAGGTTTAGATGCTTTGGTTTATGACATTCAAGATATTGGTGTTCGCTCATACACGTACATCAGTACGATGGGTTTGGCTATGGAAGCCTGCGCTGAAAACAATTTGGAATTAATAGTTTTGGATCGTCCAAATCCGATTGGTGGATTAAAGGTTGAAGGAGGTCTGGTGGAGTCCGCTTATATTTCATTTGTTAGTCAATTTCCTATCCCATACATTTACGGACTTACCTGTGGAGAATTGGCAAACTATATTAACAATGAAGGATTCTTGAAAAATGAAAAAAAATGCCAATTAACTGTTATAAAAATGGAAGGCTGGAAAAGAGACATGCTTTTTGCTGATACCAAATTACCATGGGTTCCAACATCGCCTCACATTCCAAACTCATTAAGTGCTATATATTATCCTATTTCAGGAATTTTAGGTGAATTATATACAATATCAATAGGAGTTGGCTATACTCAACCATTTGAATTATTCGCTGCCGAATGGATAAATGCTGATGATCTATCAAAAAATCTGAATGATTTAAATTTACCAGGCACTCTGTTTCGCCCAATTCATTACAAACCATATTATTCTGTTAGCAAAGGAAAAATGATTCATGGAGTACAGGTTCACTTTACTGATATCAAAAAAGCTCCATTATCTTTAATTCAATTCTACGTTTTACAAGAACTAAATAGAATGTATCCCGAAAAAAATATTTTCGAAATGTGCGATCAATCGCGACTAAGCATGTTTGATAAAGTTTGTGGTAGTAATAAGATAAGAAGTCTATTTTCTAAAAGGTACAGAGTAGAAGATATCATAGAACTTTGGGATATTCCTGCTGAAGAATTTAAAAAGAAATCAAAACAATATTGGTTATATCAATAATGCAAAATAAAAAAGCTTCGGAATTCCGAAGCTTTTTTATTATATTTTAATAAAAATTCGTTTCCAATATAAATACAATACAATCAACCAGTACACCAAAATATGGCTTAATGCAAAGAGCAAAGATCCATTTAAAGGTCCAGCCCAGGAAGCAAATCCATTCTGATACAACCAAGAATAGCCGTTCATAACTTTTCCTGCATCATCAGCAAAGTGAACTACATAAACAATAATCTTAACCCAAACAGCAGAAAGCACAAAAATAAAAAGGGGATTCATTCCAAAAACAAGAAATGGATGTGCCCATTTTTTATAATCCAGTATATCGATAAGATATATCATTACCGCCATAAGCAATTGAGCCAAGCCTGCAGTGTAAATCACATAAGAACTCGACCAAATGGGTTTATTAATCGGGAATCCTAAACTCCAAACCAATCCTAATATCACTCCAAAAGCTCCAAATACTAATAGTTTTGGAACAATTCTTTTCTTTTCCGATTTGGAAATTAAAGCTCCCGTTAGATATCCCAAAATAACCGTGACTATTGCAGGAAGTGTACTAAACAAACCTTCCGGATCGAATGTAATTCCAAAACCTTTATACATATGACTTGCTCCTAAAATCATTGTATCAAAAGCCATAGTAGGATTACCTTCTAAACTATATGGATTTTCTCCGCCAAAGAAATACACCAAGCCCCAATAAGAAAATAAAATTGCCCCAGATAGATACAATAACCTTGTTTTGTTTAAAGTCAGACAAAGAAAACTACCTATGCCGTAAGCCAAAGCAATTCGCTGCAAAACGCCCATTATTCTCAAATTTTCAAACTTGATGTGATAAAACGGAAATGCATTCAGCAACAAACCAATGCCAAATATAATAAGAGTCCGTTTTATTATTTTCTTTCCAGCTTCGGCATTCAATTGATGATTGAACTTCCCAAAAGCAAAAAACATGGCGACTCCAACAGCGAATAAAAAGAATGGAAATACTAAATCCGTTGGTGTGCAACCATGCCATTTTGAATGCAACAATGGAGCATACACATGACTCCAACTCCCCGGAGTATTTACAGTAATCATTGTAGCAATGGTTAACCCACGAAAGGCATCCAAAGCCATTAGTCTTTTCGGTTTTTCCATAATGTTATAATAGGTTTTCAGAGAACAATTTATTTTTCCAAACAGAATATCCCGAATCATTTAAATGCAGCCCGTCGTAGGTATACTCTTTCATTAGTTCATTGGAACCTGTCGCGAAAGATGAATACAGATCCACGAAAGTGATATCTTCCTTTTTACATTGAGATTTTAGCAAATCATTCAAATTGATGATATCCTCAGCATTAAAAATAGTGATAGGAAATAGTTCAAAATTCACAGGAAGCAAACTCTGCACAATCAATTTTGCTTTTGAATTTCTTTTAACCCGATCAATAAGTTGATTATAATGACCCAGAATCTCTTCCACATTAATACCACTTCCCAAATCATTAATGCCCATCATCACAAAAATAATATCAGGTTGCTTTTGCAATACACCATCCAAACGTGAAAGAATTTCTATCGAAATTTCTCCTGGAATTCCATTATTAGATATATCGGCATTTAGAAAATACTCTTCCCACCTTCCTGCATGAGTTAGGCTATCTCCGAGAAATGCAATTCGCTTTTTCATATCTAATTTTGTAATATTTGGCAATTATTAATGATCTATATTCTGTGAAATTATTTTTGCTTGATACCAAACTTAGGATCAACCTTGATTAATTTCACCATAATAAAACTTGGAATGGTACAAATGATTACCCACACAAAGAAGTGTTGATATCCAATCATTTCCTGAATCCAACCAGATACCATTCCAGGAATCATCATCCCCAATGCCATTAAACCCGTACAAAATGCAAAATGCGCTGTTTTGTGCTTTCCTTCGGATACATAAATCTGATACAACATATAAGCTGTAAATCCGAAACCATATCCAAACTGCTCAACTGCCACCGATGCACAAACCAAAACAAATGATTCAGGCAATGCATAAGAAAGATACACATAAACCAAATTTGGCAGGTTAATAGCAATCACCATAGGCCACAGCCAGTACTTTAAACCTTTTCGTGAAGCTGCATATCCTCCCAAAATACCTCCAATCGTAAGAAAAAGAATTCCAATGGTTCCATAAACAATTCCCACTTCACTGGTAGATAATCCCAATCCTCCAATTTCTCTACCGTCTAACAAGAAAGGTGAAGCCATTTTTACCAATTGCGACTCTCCAAGGCGATAAGTTAGTAGTACCCCGATGATCAACAAGATGTCTTTCTTAAAGAAAAATGTAGTGAATGTTTCAGTAAAATCGGAAAATACATTGGCAAAACCTTTTACTTCTTTCTCTTCATCTCCTTGAGGCTTTGGTAAAGCAAATTTGTGATAAAATGAAAACAATAGAAACAGACCTGCTAATATCACAAAAATCATCGACCATGCCATTGGAATATTTCCAGATCTTCCTATGAATATTGAACTTGATGATTTCTTCATCTTAGGATCTACTTGAAAAAGAAGAATAGCTTCCTTATCCCAATTCTCCTTTGTAAACACTAATCGATCCGAACTGATCAGGTTAATACTTTCATTACCTTTTTTTCTAGATAAGCTTAAAATTATTTCCTTACCTTCTTTAGGTTCAAGTGAAAGTTTCACATGAGCCACTCCAACATTTCCTTTTATGATTTCTTTATCTTTTGAATATTTAGTAGATCCAAAATTGTCTTTAATGAAACCTTCCAAAGGATCTACAACAGATTTATCCCACCAAGAATCTTCCTCTTTTTCTTCCTCTTTTTCTTTTTCAAGTAAAACAAAACCATTCTCAACATTAGAATTCTTAACATGATTTGAAATGGAATCAAACTCAGACTCAATCATAACACCAGATTCTACGAAAAGGTTTGTATTATCCAGAGTAAAATAAAAATCATCCTTAGATTTCTCAGTACTTTTTCCCGCCAACAACTCAACCTTTTTAGAATCTTTCATTGAAGAATTAACCATTATTTCAACTGGCTCTAATCCCCAAGCAACTTCGAAAAAGCCTGCTAAAATAATCAATAGCCCTTGCCCCGTAATCATCGCTAAACGATAAAATGTAGATCGAATCCCAATAAAGTAAGCTTGTTGACTATCATCAATCCCATACATGTAAAAACCATCAGCGGCAATATCATGAGTTGCGGAACTAAAAGCCAATAACCAGAAAAATGCTAATGTTGATTGAAAGAACAAAGTTGTTGGAACAGTAAAAGCAACACCAGCTAAACCAGCACCAATCAAAAGTTGCATGCTTACAATCCACCAACGCTTACTTTTTAAAATATCAACAATTGGACTCCAAAATGGCTTAATTACCCACGGCAAGTATAACCAGGAAGTATAAAGTGCAATATCTGTATTTGAAATACCCAATCGTTTATACATGATAACTGCAACCGTCATCACTACTACATAAGGAATACCTTCAGCAAAATATAAGGATGGAATCCATGCCCAAGGTGAGCGATTTCCTGATTTTGATTTTGACATTGTATTGATTTTATTAATCCTTTTACTCTTTTCCATTATGAAAACGAGTTGATAGTATTGAGAGCCTCATTCGAAATAAAACTCTCAAACATTTGTTAATATCTTTTTTCTAATTCAGCTCCTCTGAAATAGTGAAGTAGAATTTCATCGTGTTTGTATCCTTTGGCTCCCATTACGGCTGCTCCAATTTGACAAAGACCAACGCCATGTCCCCAACCGGCACCAATCAAAACAAATTTAGAAGGTACTCCATTTTTAAGATCCAATTTATCAACCACAAATTCGGAACTATACAAATGAGATTCTGAAAGTACTTTTCGAATTTCTAATTCTTTCCCAATGGTTAATGATCGTTTACTGCCAATAATTTTCAGTGTAATTAATCGTCCCGATTCACCTCGTTTACCTGGAATAAGATCCAAAATCTGTCCAAATTCTTTCCCGGTTTTTCTCTCGATTAATTCTGCAATTTCATCTTGTGAGTATTCCACTTTCCAACGATAAAAATCCATAGTTTCCTGATCGTAATCGTTCAAAACCTGCGAGAGAATTTCCTTATCAGTAGTATTGCAAAATGCTTCAGGAGATGTTCGAATAAATTTATCGGCAGCCTCTTCTTTTTTCAAATCCATATCGTATCCTGCAGGTGCCTGAGGATTATCGAGTACTGCCTGCAAGTATTTGTGATTTTCCGGTTCCCAAACATTTTCGAATGTTTCAGCAACTCCTCCACAGCATTTCGAGAATCGAGCATCACAAATTTTTCCATCACTGGTTAAAACCAAACCACGTGTCGATTCAATAGCCTCTACTACCAACTGTGTAGATTGTCTTGTAATTCCCTGATAACGCTGACAATGATCATCGGCACAAACATCGAAATTAACATGATCTTCTCTATCGTACCATCGAATATAAGAATCTTCTGTTTCAACTATACTTTGGTAATTTGTATTCGACTGAAGTAATTCTTCACCTTTAATAACCTGAGCCATCAACCATGATCGTGAAATTACAGCATGTGCTTTTAAAAGTTCCATGCTGCTTGTAGCACTCATTTCAGAAGAAATTACGCTAATCAGATAATCTTCAAGAGAAAGCACATTAATTGCTGTCAACTTCTCCTCTTCTACAATAAAATGCAATGATCCTTTAAATTTTTGATTTTCCTTACGTTCCCAATGAAATTTAATTCCAATGGTTACTCCAAAAAGATCAAAACATCCCTCTTTTTCATTTTCAGGATCTAAAATCAATTCATTCTCGCATAATCCATCGAAAAATATTTTTCCATCGATATATTTCGCTTGCTGATTTCCAGTATATTTTTTCCCATTTTGTTGAAGTACATAAATTCCGTTTAATTGAAACGAAATCTCCTTTTCGTACATGATTCCAACTCGTAGTTGTGGTTCTTTTAATTTCATAGTTAATTGGGTTATTTCAAGTTCTCACAAAGAGTAGAGAAAGTGTCTTCATCCACACAAGTTTGTTTAAAAATATCTACAATATCATTTACTGTAATTTTCTCAAAATCTTCGCGACGTGGGGTAATAAAAACACCTCCAAAATCTACCGAAGCAGGACTTATCAGCAATTGCTCATCGCCTTCGGCAAAATATTGTGTTGGACGATGCAATTTTCTTGGAAACAAATGCATGATGTATTTTCCATCCACATAAGAGCAAATTACATTTAGCATAGGCTCTTTTTCATCTTGTTGCATTTTTGCAAAAGCATGATAAAAGTTTGTAACCACTTTAACCAAACCTATAGCACTGCTCGATTCCACACTAATCATTTTTCTTAGATAATGATTAAATGATCTCACCTCAATACTCTCCGTTTTAACAAGTAATTCTGATTTATCCTTTAAAGAAAAATACTCAGCCTCTACAGGCATAAACCCTTTATTTCCTGCCTGAAAATGCATGTGATCAGGAGCCGAAGCACCACATTTTGGACCATTGTAAAACAAAGTGTATCCTTGCATCTCTTTTGCTAGAGATAACATCTCCTGCAGATTGTCTAAGAAAGATTGATCTACATGTGCAACTTTGGGAATGGTAAAATGCTGTGGAATTATAGGAAATGGATTCACTAAAATCACAAAATCTTCTCCCTGAGCCAATCCGCCTTGTTCTGCTGGAAGATTTTCCAAACAAAGAAAACAGGCTCTGTTTTCAATACTCTTTTTATCAACCTTAGCTGCTGAGGAACGAATCCTTTCTGGATTAAATTGCACTTTCATTTTAAATCCTTCAAATTCAAACTCTTTCTCCTCAACCTTTTCCAAGCCTTTATAATTTCCTCTTGCAAGAGACCAATCTCTCACCTGCTGATTCAGAAAATTACTTAAAACCTGATCGGAAGGATTCTTTTCCAATAAACTTTCTAATTTTTCTATGCAGTTTATATCCATGTTTTATATAACTGGTATTTAAATATTCATTTTTATTGCACTCTCACAAGCATGATTCCCGATTGTAATTTGTTCTTCATTAACATATCTGCAAGAGGGATTTCAGAAATCACTACTTTTTTAGCATGACTTGATGCATGCATTAAATGCAATCGATCATTTACATGCAATGCTATTCCAACATGAGAAATCTCCAAGCCTTTAATTTTGGTGGTTATGGCAATTAAATCTCCATTCTGAATTTTATTTTCAAGTTTCGAAATGTCCTCTTCGGGGATAAAATACATCTCTCTATTGTTGATTGCTTTTTCATTGTCACGGATTATTTTCACAAAAGAAGAATCTGCCTTTAAAGCAGGATAACTTTCAACATGAGTACTAATAAAATCAATGTTTTTATCGTACTTAACACCGCCAATTTCTGCAGTTATATTTTTAACAATCCCTTTTGATTCATTCTCAAAAATCCAATCGGTAAAGTAATGCAAGCGTGAAGTGTAATCTGTCAACTTACCTTTTCGATATCTCAATTTTTCCAATTCCTTTAAGAAATCACTCTCCTTAAAATCTCTTTTGCCTGCGATAACGGATAAGACAACAACATTCTCAAGATAAGTAGTGCAATCTAACTCTCTAAAATTGACACGAAGTTTTTCAGGTCCATTTCCTTCAAGAGTTCCGCCAACATAAGGAGTTTGCAAAAACATTTTTGCAATTTCAATTATTCTGAGATCAATAGATAAGGAATCCAACGATTGCTGTTCGACGATATCTTTTATTGAATTAAAAATAGCCTGATCTGTTGAATCAGAAAGTTCAACCCCAATAACATTTTCATCCTGATGCTTCGTATTTCCGATACAAGCAGTAAAAACTATAACTAGTGAAATTAAAATAATCGCATGCAATTTTCTCATCTATAAATATTCTATGGAGTTCTGTTAATTCACAGAACTCCGTTTTTTTTATATCAATATCTTATTTAATCAGCAGTTTTCTTGCCTTTAATTCAATAGTTCGAACTCTATCCTTATATGTATTGTGTGCGTTCATTTTTTCCACATCCAAAGAAGCATCCGAATTGTCATCCCAACGACGACACAAATAAATTGGATTGTAAATTCTTCCAATCTGGTACTTACGAGAAATTGCCAAACCTAAAGCATAATCTTCACCATAGTTTACATTTGGAATAGGATTTTTACGCAATACAGGAGTGTAAAATGCTCGTGGAGCTCCCAATCCATTAATACGAAGTGCATTATTTCTACCATTATCTGGTGTCCACTCTTTATGATCGATAATTCCCGGAGGGATTTCTTCCAAATCGAAATTCACCATTTGATAAGTTCCAACTACCATTGCACAGTTTTCTCTGTAAAATGCATCAACAACCTGCTGAACAGTTGTTTCATCCGCATACAAATCATCACTATCTAACTGAATTGCAAACTTTCCGCACAACTCATTGCTTACAGCTTCATTCCAACATCCACCAATACCCAAATCTTTTCTTTCCGGTATGATATGAATCAAACGAGAATCCTGTTCAGCATATTTTTTAATGCTTTCAGTTGTTCCGTCAGTAGAATAATTATCAACAATTATCAAATTGAAATCGACATTAGCTTTTTGTGCAAGAACTGATTTTATAGCATCTTCAATTGTTTTTACACGATCACGAACGGGAATTACAACAGATACTTCTACTTTAAAGTTTCCCTCATCAAAAGCAACATCAGCAAATTTAGGTTCCAAATAAGCCCCTATTCTTTTCAGATGTTCTGTACATGCAACTTCCATTTCGATTTGCACAGAACGATTTTTTGGATCAACGTAATCAAAAATCTTTTCGCCAGATTTCCTAGTATCCAATTCTTCTTCGGTATACAATACCTCTGGAATTCTTAGAAATTCTGAACGGGCTGCAACTGCCAATCGCAATGCATACAATCCTGCATGTTCATAATTTACTTCTACATCCTTCACCGCGTCCTTTACTACTTTAGCATCGTAAAAAAGAACCGAACCAAAATTGAAATCATCTCTTAAACTTCCTTCCTGATAATCGATCACTGGTAAATTCTCAACGACGCCTTCTTTAATTGCTCTATGATTTGAATATACCAACCCGCTATTTGTATCGCTAGCTACCTGATAAAAACGATCCAAAGCCAACTGCCCCAAGGTTAAGGCACTTGTTTTTGTGTAAATAAAAACATACTCAGTATCCGTTTTTTCTGCAATTGCCTGAATGGTTTTTCCAGATAATAAGCTTTTATCTGTCAAGTGTTCTGCACCCTCAATAGCTTCTCCTTTTGTGTTACCTACAAGATAAATTTTAGAAACTAATGCTGATTTCTTTAACTCACTTACCGTTATTGTTGTTTCCTCTTTTGTTCCGAAAGGAATAAAACACGTAATTTTTGCACTCATTTTATATTGTCTTTTTATTATTTCTTCTCTTTATTAAAAAACTTTAAAACTTTAGACATCAGATCTTTTCTCTCTTCCTTAGTCTTTATTGTCTCAAATGGAAATCCCAATATTACCGATTGATAATCACCATTATAAAGAACTCCTGCACTTTTGTTATTCTTGGTATATCGTAAAAATACACTTGCATTTTTCCCGACAGGTTCAATGGCATCCGGCGCTTCAACTTTGTATATATTAGGATTAAATCCAGTTTCAAATCGATAATTACCATCAAAATCTTTTCTCACTCCATTTGGATGTGAAACTAATCCCGACTTGCTGGCATAATTTGTTCTGAACAAATAATGCAATTCTTTTTCAGTAAATTCTTTCACCAAAGGATCTCCACACAATTTAATATCAGTACCAATATAAGCACCTGATAAAATCAGTTTAGCATTCTTTGATTGAATGTATTTTTGAATCGCCTTACGCATTTTTTGAGTAAAAATGGTAAAGTCCTTATTCTCTAATCCGAAAATTCTGGATGTTGTTTTTTCCTCTCCAAATAAAAGGTCCAAAGCAAAATATAGTTCTGAACTCCATTCCTGTTCCTCAAAAGCCTCATCGCTCATAGATATAAATCCAAAACCTGCTGCTTTTATTGCTACACCATGCACATAAGGATAATCGAAACTATTTCCTAGTATTATTTTATCCTCCAAATCGGCATAAGAAGAACCATGACCACAAGCATCGTCATCCTTCCACTTTGATTTACGATCCAAATCATATTGATCGCCGACGTAGGCAATATTTCTTTTATATGCCACTCCTTCATCAACAGAACTCATAAAACCTGCATACCTTCCATCATCAAAACCTTGTGGTGCTGAAACTCTATCAAATCCATTAACTATAAGAACTGGTTTCTGCCCATTTTCCGCCTTACAATAAGCCAATATCTCAGAAGAAAAACTTTCACCACCATCATTCATAGCTGTTATCTTAAAGCTATAAATCACATTAGATTCAATATTTTTAATCTCGTAAAAACTATCACTTACAAGAATTCCATTATCGAATCCACCATTATTTTTTCTAGTATAAACTTTATATTTTTTCGCCTTTGCTGTTGGCTCCAATTCATCATCAACGGCTTTCCAACTTAAGCTGATACCATTCTCAGATTCATCAATTCTAAAATGATCGATAGGTAATGGTTGCACTACATATTTTCTTCCTTCCTGAGTAGATAAAAACTTTAGAATTCCTTTATAGTATGCTCTACTAACATCAAACTTGAATTTTGGATCCATTGCCTGATACATATCCGCAAAATTCTGGTGCGACAACATTTCGGATAGCATTGTTGGAACCTTTGGACGATATGATTCAGAATATTGCTTGTTCCACATTCCTCTTCTATTCCACTTTGGTTCGTATAATTTTCTAATATCATCAACCACCTGAGTTTGCACAATATCAGTCAAATCGCGACTAGCCCATTTCGATTGTCCGTTAGGAAAAACATCGGTATCACCTCTTGTAGTATTATAAATTCCTAAAGTTCCAATTATATTATCATTAGGCGTAATACCAGCATCGGTATGAAAGGCTAAAGCCATATCTATTGGAATACTTAAACCTTTAACATCAACTTGTTTTGTAGGACCAGAAGGAGCACCGATTAAATAATCAACCCACTCGCCCCTACTCATATAATCATCCTTATAATCTGTTTTTCCTTCTTCCTTTTTCTGAAATTTGGCTGCATCTTTACCTCGATTACTGTAATCAGCTTTATAATCTTTATTGATACTATAAACAATG
>Ga0193960_1000169_pt1 | contig 26733 bp, 2 predicted proteins | sample FB_3_MG_FD_140338 | JGI IMG/M metagenome (GOLD analysis project Ga0193960, IMG submission 140338) | Microbial mat bacterial communities from the Broadkill River, Lewes, Delaware, United States - FB_3_MG | ecosystem: Environmental > Aquatic > Freshwater > River > Microbial mats | place: USA... | reverse complement strand
CCTCGCCCTGAACAAGTAATTCAAACCAGGTATCTTGAGCAACCTCGGGTAGCTGAATCATCGCAGTGGCAACACCGGACTCTTCTGGTGTGACAAAAACAGAAGCCGCAACCTGATCGCTCTCCGCATTGGCCAGCAGAGACACACTGATATCTTCAACAGCGTGAGTCTGCAGAAATACCTGGATTTCCTGGGAAGATCGATAGCGATCATTATTTGTAGGCTGTGCAATGACAACCTTGGGCTGTGCGTCTTGCGGAGAAATAACGTTAAGCACAACAGCATCAACAGCACTCTCGTTACCTCGCAAGTCGACAGCCTTGGCGTATATGGAAATCTGCTCACCCGCTACTTTCGCGTGCGAGATTTCTACCGGCGAGAAGTCGAATTGAGTAACACAGCCAGCAGACAACAGTGTTGAATCATCAACGCACCAGGTCAGGGAAGACACACCAACGGCATCGGAGGCTTTAAAGAACGCAGTAACTGGGTTGCCTTCTTCAACTTCTGCCCCATTTGCAGGAGCTACAATGGCCAATTCCGGGGCAATTGAATCCGGGTTCAACGTCAACGTCTCGTCGAATACCTTCACAGCATCAGTATTGCCATAAGAAATAGTCAGCCTCACAGGCAGAGTCACAGTTTGGTCAGTACCGTACTCATCCAGTAACGGGCTATTCCAGATTCCACGGATCATTCCAGTCGACAACCAATCGGCATCGGTCGACACAACCTCATCGTCAACAACCAGATTAATGGAAGAGACGAGACTCAATTCACCGGTTAATTGGAAACTGATCTGAACTTGTTCGCCTTCTTGTGGCTGCTCAGGAGATACCTTGAATCCATCTGGTGCCAAGTCTATTTGGGGATCAGTTAAAGCCAGCTGGTAATTGACCGAAACATAATTCTGGCTTTCGTCACCGACACGCAGAGATACCAGAACAGTACGATCAAAGCGGCCATCAGCTTCAACAAAAATACCTGTGCGCTTCTTGCCATCAACCCAGCCGGAGTCGAGGGCAGACCAGCCACTCAGATAAGACAACCCGCCATCAGCCGAGAGACGATATTGAATAGTAAGGTCGTTACTACGATTATCGAAAGCGCTAACAGTAAATATCGTTGAGCTGCCTTTTACCAACTCGTCGCCATTCACTACCGCAATATCCCCATTCAATAGCGTGAGTGCCTTTGGAGCGAGCGTATCCTGAGTGATGTATTCGACGCTTAGATTTCCGTTGGAATCCAGGACGTAACCAGCCCCCTTAGGTTTACTCTCGAGCGACCAGATTGCAACGTTTCCTGAAGTGTCGGTTATTCCGGTCAGTTCAATATTGAAAATTCGGTTGTATTCGAATACTGCATCCGACTTCAACTCAATGAGAATTGAGTTTCCTTCTGTTTTTACTGTTTCAAAGCGCTCGGTAACATCAACTGTTCCAGCACCAGAGTAGTCCTGAATCGTTGCAATCGCAGTCAAGTTACCGACATGAACCGGCTCATTTGATGTAATCAGAAGAGTGCCAGCAGATGTCAGGCCAACGGTAACAGTAAGCTCAGGGGCAGTATCATCGACGTACGTCAGAATTTGCGGATAAACATAGGTTTCTTCCGTCGCATCACGCACCAGCACTATTTGATAGTCAGTTCCCGCTACGGCGGCAGGTGCTACTACCTCTAATTGGCCAGATGAATTAAGGCGGTATTCAAGCTTGTTGCTCGAAGAAGGGGTACTTCCGATGCGAACCAGATGCACACTGACCTGACTAACATCTGGCTGTAGTTCAGGAGCAGTCAATACCAGGGTAGTACCGCCGCCATCAGATAAGATATCACCACCTTTCTGGTGATCAGATTGAACATTCTGCAGGGACAGTGGTTCAACAATGGTCACCGAGTCGTGTAATACAATTTCCTCTTGTTCACTACCGATGATCACTACTGTATAGCGACCAGCGATACTCGGTACGTTGTTAACAACCAGTCGAGTTCCCACAGCATCTACGTACCAACTATCAGAAGCCAGCAAAACTCCGCCCATTCGAAGCTCTGTAGTTTGACCGAGATTATTCCCGATGAAGACAACCGGGTTGTTGGAATTGGTTGTACGAACGGCCCCATAAACGGAATCAACAACAGGGCTGCCAAAGCCAAACAGCTCAACTGAATCGACAAGTACAGATTCCGCAGGGTTTGAATCTATACCATCAATACCGTCCTCCATGTTATTCAGTGAAATTTTGAATAACTGCCCTGCAGCGTAGCCAGCGGAGGTGGCATCAACTTCCATCAGGTCTCCAACCACACGGTTTTCGACCTGTGTTTCAGTACCCTCAGATACTTGGGAAATGTGGGAAATTACACCCGTCGCAGAAGAGTCCACTCCACTGAGGTTCAATACAACGGCCTGTTGGCTACCTGTAACCTGGCTCTGTTTGGCACTAATGACTGTGGTTAAAGGAACGTCAGAAGCATACAAACTGTAACTTCCAGGCGGACTGACCCTGCGTTCCATCCACAAAATAGAACCCTGTTCAGACACCTTGAGATCGCTTGCCTGCTTTTCAGCATCCACTTCAAGACGGAAGGAATCCGTAAAATCTTCGTTCCAGTGATCAAAACGCAGATGGCCGGGTTCATTTGCACGTACAAGCCACTGACCAAATTTCGCCGATACCAACGTCGTTGCATCGTTTTTAATTACGCGATCGACAACCGGAAATACCCCCTGCCGCAATGCAGCAAGATTCAGGTACAGATACTCGCTATCAGTCTGTAGAAGCACTTCATTACCGGAACGGCTGGCGATGGAGGTTTGTTCTCCCAACGAAGCATAAACCGCAGTATCCAGTTCTTCATTCCAGGAAAGCCAGATCACATCAGAACCAACAATAGAGAATACACCGAGATCATCCGTCAACATCTCTGATGCGCCAGACAAAACTTCAGAGAAAGCAGCACTACCATTGCTTCTGAGTTTGACTTCGCCGTCTGTAGTTAATAACGCAATCCCTTTTGAGCTGATATCCAAACTTTTTATTGAATCGAATAGCTGAGTCTTCTTGACTAATTCCGGAGAGTAGAGCTCTTCCAGGCTATAGATATGAAGCCAGTTTCGGCTGTCGATTACTGCGAGTCGGGCTTGATCAAGCGCGATGAACAAAGGCTCATCTTCAAGCGCAATATGAGACAACCGATAGAGTTCTGTTTGTCCACCAAACCGATACAAAGAAACTACATTGCCATCGGCAACCGCAACCAAATCATCATCAAGGCTATATTGGTCGATATCGTTAACAAGCGCACTGCGTGGTGCAAATATCTCCAACGTACGATCTGTCGATACAACATCAGTACCATTGGATACCGAGATCAAGAGGCTGCCAAGCGTGTCATCGGGCACGGTGGTGATCAGCAGGTCATCGTCTATACGGGTGCTATCAACGAGTTTGCCATTGATTGATATCCGGGTGATTGGGGAAATGCCCTGGCCCTGAATACCGATCCATTGACCCTGGTTAAAGTTGAAACGCTTATCCGCCAGGTTCAATTTGCCACTAGATACCGAATATTCGCCAACACCTGTAATCACAGGATCAGCAACATAAGTGAAAGCGCCAAGATAAGTATCTTCAAGCACTCCGTTTACAAGCGTCACAGAGACTGTTTTGTTTGCGGTCCTCGCTTCACTATTCACAGGCACAATGATGCTGATATGACCAGCACCAAAGGCTGTCACTTGATCTTCCGGAATCAGTTCTCCAGCCAGTCGAACCTGAGTCTCCGACGAAATATTGCTACCAAAGACTGTCAGCTTATATCCACCTCGCCAGTCTCCATAGTCAGTCGACAGGTAATCAATCTCCGGCTGTTTGTCTTCGGTACCATAAAATTCAAAGTACACATCTCTCGACAAATGTTCCCCGTGCAAATCTATAACATCGGATGCGACGGTAACTTCGTAACGACTGTTTCTATCCCACGGCACTAGCGGACGGAAGTAGAGCCGACCACCATCATTATTAACTCGCTGGGATAAATAACCCTCGACAGGAACACCTGAGCGAGTCACGGAAAGCCACTGGTTTCCTTCAATAGCCAAACGAGATGAATCCAGTATGCGATTAAACTGGATTTCGATAGCATCTTCAGAATTAAGTTGACCATATGGTCCAGGTACAAGCTCTGTAATACCAAAATCAGGATTGGCCAAAGTATTAACAGCACCACCAATGGTAGAGATATCCAAAGTCTCTACCGGGTTTTCAAGAGCCGTCCCCTGCCAATAGCCAAAACTGGATCCAACATAGATAGCGCCGGCACTAAAGACAAAGTCTTTTGCATTACCAACCACACTATAATAATCAACTAACTCAGGTTCTTGAGTGAAATCTCCTTTTAACCAGTTACTGGCATCATAGCGTTGTAAGTCTCCCTGACCCGCCGCAACAAACAGATCAGTGCCAATCAGACCAAGGGCTTCTGCAGACAATGCCATATTAGCCTCCAGGTAGGCTAACGCTAACTCCCCATACAACGTCCATCCTTCAGGGGTAATGCCGTAAGCAAGCACTAATCCAGACGCCCCAGTACTGATCAGTGCCAGATCCTCACTAATCACCAGATCGGTAGCACCAACTTTTGCACCTGCTCCTGACCGAATTGGAATAGTCAATCCCACGTCAAATATGCCGTCAGCCGCGTCCACGATAGCAACGTCTGAAGATCCCAATAGGAGCCATATTTGCTCACCACGGGTACGCACAACTTCCGGGATACCTCCAATCGATTGAATGGAAAGTTCTTTGATTTCTACGAGTTTGTTATCACTCTTAATTTCAAAAATCTGCACACCTGCATCAGTAGCAACAATCAGCCAATCATCACTGATCACCATATCGTTAACACTTCCGCCAAGTTCCCATTGGGCTTCCAGAACAGGATCGTTGGCTAAAGTGATATCAAACAGCAGCAGTTCTGCACCACCAGCAACAAAAAGCTGCGTGTCATGTTTTGCCATCTTGGTGAAGCCATCTGGCGATATCCCACCGGTGAATTCAAAGCGGTACGGCACCATTTCACCCGATGCCGTTTCACTTTCAAGCACAACAGGGTGAACCGGATCAGAAACATCGAGCAATGTGAGACGTGCCTCTCTGTCACTAACAGTTTTAGTAGCGCCACTGTTAGCCAGCAATTGATGCCCCCCACCGGTCACGACATAAAGTAGAGATCCGTCCAGCAACATATCAGCCACTGGCGCACTGCCCTTGTCATCCAGAGATACCTGGCCCGTCTGTTGCCCTGTATAGAAGTAGGTTTGCTCTGAAATACTGGTTTCACCCAAAAACAAAGCATTTTCTACTGATACTTCAGCGATACCGAAGCTGTTTGAAGGCGCTGTGACCCGAGCATGACTGCTACTGTATACCCGCAAATCACCAGCAAGAGCGCCACCAAACCTCACAGACATATAGTGAGAGAAACCATTACCATACAGATGGACGTAGTTGCCCCCCTGAACGGGCCCCGAAGCGGGATCAAGTCGGTTTACCTGAACCTCAGGCAATACAGTGACGGCACCGAATAACGTATCGGACTGATTGGTCTCTGTATTTGTGACTGTGACAGCCATTGAACTGCCGCCATTCAGTATCGTCACCGCAGGCAGGGTAAATTTCAGGTGGGCTGAGTCTATCCACTCGATACTTGCAGCATCAACCAACTCGTCGCCAACCTGAATAGAAAGATCCTCCGCATCAAGTCCCAGGCTATTACCTGTTAATAATGCTGTTTCCGAGCCATCGCTATGGAAGTAATGCAGCCCTACAGTCCCGTCTTCACCGACTCGTTTGACTGATTCGACAACAGGCTCTAATCCATTTGTAAATTGATAATTGAAACGGACGGGATCAAGCCGGAATCCGAACAGATCACGGAAATCATTGATCACAATGGCAATATCACCAGAGGCCATTTCAACGTCTTCAAAGGAAATCTGAAGCTCGCCGCCATACACGGTATTGAACGCCAGTAAAGAGACTCCCTCGACCGGGATACCACCTTCATCAAGTATGCTCACACCCGCAGAGACCACTTCAGGATCAGTGTTAACCAGTCTACTGAAGCCGATAACTACCCTGCTATTTTTTGCTAGATCGGACCCTGGTTGTGGTGAAATGGTATTAATTACAAAACCTGGAATCTCTTGATCCAGTATGCCTTCATCAGTGGCCACCACCAGATTTTGTTCCTGCATTGCGAGAACGGGTAACTTACCATCCTCAAGGTCCTGCCAATAATCAGCCTCCCAACCACCAACAGTCTCGTTCAAAACATACCAGCGACCTGAAGATGCAATAACAACCCTGCCCTGGATCGCCAAAAGTGTCACTTGTCCATACCGGGAAACAGTAATGTCATCCAATACACTAACTGAGATGTCTTGTGTCATTGGGTTATACGTGGCCATAGCTAGCTGATTTTGCTTTATTGCTATCTGCAAGCGGTTGTCCTGTGACCAGGCAAGAGCCAAAGGAGCACCAGTCACCGCAGAGCCAGAACCCAATTCGATTGACTTCCAACCACTCTTTGGATTCAAAGTAGGGCTAGTGATATCCAGGAAACGCACAATACCGCTGTCACGCTTTTCATTGGCAATTGCAACGGCAAGCACACCCTGCTCTTCGAGTAACGCCAATCCAGTGACATCGCCACCCGCCATCTGCCATTGACCAGTAATCATCGGCCGTCGACGATCAGTAATATCAACCTGAACAAGCCCTGCTTGACCGTTAGCCAGATACAGCTGGTTATCGGCTCGCACAATCGAATAGACAGAGTCGCTCAATTCGAGCTGACTCGTTCGCACAGGAATGTCGTAGATCGACACATCATAGATTTCAAGTCCATATGGCATCAAAAAGCGATTCGTCTCTGTACTTTTGGTGCCCTCCAGAATACCTACATAAAGCCAATCATCTTGTTGCAGCATTGCGCCTATTGTCATTGGCGGATAGTTTGGCAGAGATGAATCTCGACCATCCGGGTAGACATAAGCCAGCGCTCCTGCCAACACTTCACGTCCATCCGGGAACATCAGATACACATCCATGATTTCCGGATCGATAACTCCTGGCGTGATGAAACTCATGACAGAAAGTGTTTCAACATCATCTCGTAGATTAATGGTTTCTTCAGATTCAGTGGTATCGAACGGGGTACGACCAGAGTAAATTTCATAGCCTGTGGTTCGTCCGACCAACCTTACTTTCGTGCCGGGCAGCATTACCTGGCGAGAGCTACCAATTTCGATTTTGCTCCCGCCAATGATTTCTACTGTGTCATCTGAGAACTCATAGCTGACACCATCCAGTTCGTCAGCAACCATCAAACCGCCGTAACGGGTTTGCTGCAGTTCTCCGTTAGCAACTGTCAGATTATAAATACCCGTGGGCAATACGAGAGATTCGAGTACATCAGCTGGAATTTCCAATAGCTGTTCTGAAATCCAATTCGCAGAGATTTCTTTCAGCCCGACACGAACTACAGAGTCCGCAGTGAAGTGCTCACCTTGAATACCAACTGTTTTGATATCTCCTCGGTGAACCATATTATTGGTGATTTTCTGAATCGCCGGGCGATCGATATCGCTGGCCGCCGTTTCAAACCGAGATACAAATGGTGCCCACAAGCCACCCCCACGCGTATTTCGCACAGAATCAATACGTAGCTCGTAGCTAGCGCCAGCCTGAGCAGAAAATACCAATTCGTATTGGTCTGTAGCCTCGGTCAAATCACCGTAAAAAACAGGCTCAATGCTGAACGAGACGTTTTCGTTAGCACCAGTCTGGCGATTCTGAATATTCAGCGAGATAGATTCACCGGCAACCAGAGAATCCGGTGCAACAATTTCATTAAAGCGAATGGCATAGCGACTGGCTTCTCTAACAGAGATGAGTTCCTTTTCTTCAGTGGTATGATCAATCACCAAAGACGCGGGTAGCTGCAACGTCCTGAGATTTCCTCCTCCCGCTGCAATCAGTCGGTCTTTATAAATATCAACGCCATAAACAGACTCTGTATTCCCCGCAGAAACAACGACTGGGGCTGAAATATCATTGATATCCAACACGACTACGCCGTTTTCACTGGAAACAAACAGCAGGTTTCCAAAGCGTTCAAGCGCATAGGCCGAAGCTGGTGTACTTTGCAAGTCACCGCTAATATCAATACGTTGCAGTTTTTGTGGCCGATCAATATCGACCACTGCAACACCATAATCTGCAGCAGCAATAAACACATAACCACGGTACACCAGTGCATCCCGGACATTGGCATCACCCGGTACCTGAATAGTGCGTTGATCATTGCTATCGAGCAAATTGGTCAACGTAAGGACACTATTCCCTTTCTTTGGCTCTGATGAGAGAATTTGTTCTTTATGGTAAGGACATTCATCGGCAGGGCCGAACCAATACCCATCGGTTAAACCACCACTCAGCAACCAGCCACTACCAATGGCGAGCAAGCCATCTGCATTTCCCGGCAGGTGCCCAAAAGGCACACGAATTGGATCATTTACATCCAGGTAGGAATGCGAAACGATCCCTTGGCTTAAAGATTTTGAAAGATTTACATCACAAATTGGAGGTTTGACGTAATCAATTTCAGCATCACCCGCCAGGCCAACATCTCCGATCCGTAACGAAGATACTGTCAGGTAATCGGTATGCTCTGCATCAATAAATTGCAACCCATTTTGCTCATCCATATTCAGTCGTGATACACCACCATTACCAGCAGCGATATACAGACGTTTGCGCAAAACACCATCTTCCCATTCCTCCACTGGCTGAATGGAAACCGAATCCACTGACATCTCAAGTTCGATGGTATCCTCACGCTTAAGCAATTTGCTTTCGTATTCGGTAAGAGGAATGCCGTCACCTTGTTTGGCTCTGGCAGACTGGATAGCTGTGTACATCATCAGAAGCTCATCGCCTTCATAGCCGGATGGCAACGTAGTGTTGCCACCGACAAACATCAGCTGCTTCGGATCCTGAATATCGAATACCGCCGCATAATAACTTTCACTAAAAGCAATGTTTCCGGAAGAAACATTATTCTTATGCTGAGCCCAATATCCAGTGTTGGTAATGGCAGCGCCGGTATCGTGATCCACGATCACTTGATAGGGATTAACCAGCTCCGGTGAAGTCACGGCCAGTTGCTTCAGGCCAAAACCGTAGCCATTTTCCTCTTCAAGCGTGAAGGTACTACCAAAGCGGTTTTCAGCCGTAACGCGATGCTTACCTGGTATACCGGAGGGAGCCACAACCCTGAGACGAGTTGTCGACAATACGTCAATATTTGGAGCGGGGATGTTGCCAATGGTCAGGGTTGTACCCGGAATTACGGTATTACCCGGTTCAAAGCCGGTACCGCTGAAGTACAAGGTATTTCCGCCAGTAACAGGGCCCCACAATGGAGAAACGGACTCAAGCGTGATGGCGGCATCCACTGCAACCGCACCCTGGAGCTCGGCCCTTCGGTTCACTCCTCTGGACTCAACGGTCATAACAAGATCATAAAGCCCGGCAAAGTTCACTGCGGGTAAATCAACCGTCAGAACATATTGGCTCTCGCTCTCTTCACTTTTGATTTGCTCTCGAATAGATAAAGGCTGACCGTTCAATGACAACGATATCGAGTCAGAAGCTCTGACACCGGTGACAGATACCGTCAGAACAGCATCTTTACCTTGTGAAACGCGACGAGGAACAACTGAATGAATTTCAGGCAATAAATCAAAGCCACTGCGGTATACAAATGAATATGTTTGATCTGATGCAAGACGATAGAGAATATATCCCTGTTCACCAATTTCATCGCTACTGGCGACTCCAGATGCGATATCCAGCATCAGAGCATCACCATCGGAAAGTACGGATTCATCCAGTACCAGCTTGGCATCATTCCCGATCAATTCTATCTCAAAAGGAACGGGAGTCCGGATACCGTCAACAAGTTTGCTCAGTTGGAAATGATCAATGTTTTCCGTAACACCTTGAATAACCTTGTTAAAACGTACGATCAAGCTGTAATCAGAACCGTCATTTTGATGGATAATGCCATCCTCTGGCTCCACGGTATGAATTTTCAAAGCACTGTCTTTGGTCACAGCCACAATTGAGTCCCATAGGGAATTGTAGCCAACGCTGTAAGACGCATATCCACTAGCCGCAACAATGTAACTTCCATCACCCACCGAGCCGGAGAGCACTGCAGGACTTGCAGGATTTGTCACATCAATCAGGCGTAGCCCTTTGGAACCCAAAGCAACATATACAATGCCGCCGTTAACACCCACGTCATACACATGACCAAGGTTATCTACTCGCGCCAACAGTTTAGGAGCGCGAGGGTTAGAGATATCGACGATCACCAGACCATCATCACCAGCAGCCAGATACGCGATATCTTCTTCGATAACCACCCTTGAGGCGGGTAAATCCAATGTTGCCACCACTTTGGGACCAACAAGGGCATTCAGTTCCACGATGTGGAAGCCCCCCCCTCCAGGAACAGAAACCGATTCCAGTTTGTGGGAGTCGAGGCTGTACTCTCCCCCCACCAGTAATGCAAACGAGCTCTCGTAAAAACTGTTTTTGTAAGCAACCACATCCTGCATTGGCAAAGCTGAAGGCATTGGCAATTCAACGTTCAAGTACAACTTTGACTGCAGATAAGAATCGACTATTCCAAGTCCCTGTTTGCCCATCGCGACCAGTACTCTGTTGTTTTCAGCTTCCAGCCCTCGGACATAATTGCTCGGTAACTCCAACGCCTTAACCCAGGTCGTTTGATTAATATCGAGGGAATCAAACGCCAATACAAACAACTTGGCAGGTTGGCCATTCTTGATGCCAGTTACGAATACACGATCCTGCTGGTTTTCAAACCACGGTTCGACCGATACCGCACGATAACCTTCCGGTAAGCTGATTTGCTTGATAATACGATCATCTACCGCACCCTCTTTTTCATCTTCAATAATCAGATCTAATAAATCATCCGGATTGAAGACTTTATCCTGTCGGGCGGTATAGGTGGACGCATCAACATTCATCAACAACACGCCATCACTGTCGGCAGCCGCAAACAAGTAGGTGAGACTTGGATCAAGCTTGACGTCATGAATAACGTAGTCTGACTGGATTCTGGACTGCGCAGGCTGGATATATTCATAAGCATCGACCAACTGGCCAAGCTGGCCATCCGCATACTTTACTGTCAGGTCAACGGTGGATATACGACCAGGAGGAGCAATAAATTCGATCGTTTCCGCGTCAAGGACTCGATACTCAGTGGCATAGTTATCACCAAGCTGGATGATCAAGTCACTATCGTTTCTTAACCCCTGACCTTTGATAGTAACCAGGTTTCCACCGTTGATTGATCCCTGAAGTGGGGAAACAGATTCAAGTAACAATGGCTCAATAAACTGCACAGCCCCAAGCCGGGATGCTATGGCACCAGAGTTATCAACCACTTCAATAGCAGCCAGACCCGGCAGCTGATCACCTACTTCAAGGGTATATACGACAGTATCACCGGTATCATCCACAGAGATGATCGACATCGGTTCACCACCGACAATAAATGCAGGGTCTGAAGCACCATCAACTTCGACATATAAAGTTCCACCAGCGACAGACAAAGCTGCCGGATAAACAGCACCAATAGAAAGGCCACTATGAGATTGGGAAGCCGTCGAAAACTTCAGTGTATGATCGACAAGGCCTTGAGTGCGGCGGGAGCCAGGGACAGAGGTAAGAATGACCTGATAATCTGAATCAGGATCCAGATCCGAGTCAGGGATAATTTGAATATGCTTGTGAGTATCATCTGTAAAGACAACCGAGAAGTTCACAGGAATCCCGACGTCTGAACCGTCAACTTTTCGGATACTTACAAAATCCCCCAATTCTGCTTCAAGCGGTGCAACGGCCATACTGAAATCAAGAGTAATACTTTGATCCAATGACACCCCTCTTTCTCCGTAATATGGGCTGGAACCAACCAGATCAACGGTCAAAGTATCCACAAACCGCAGGAAGGAAAATTCAGACGCACTCATTACATCGGCAGAGACGAGTAACCCGTCATCCGTCAATACAGATGGTAAGAAACTGAACGTCCCCGATGATGTATAGGTATCCAGCGCATTGTTAAATTGGAATTCACTGGATTCCGACAAACGCAACCCATCGATTAATGAAGGGTTACCTGGGTCAGAAAAATCAAATAAAGACGCATAGATTGGACATGATGTTATACATCCAGCAGAAGTTTCAAAAGCCTCCCAATCCATCCGCATGACCAGGGACGTCGTTGCAGAAATGGCGGCGACTGGCCCCGGTATCTCAAATCCGTTCGGATAATAAGCACCCGATCTTCCCATCGCGGTAGCAGAACCATTAACCTGTGAAGCAGCCATGCTCTCAGATTTGATACTTCCCTCAACATACAAGTTACTATTTGGCAAAGCAGTACCATAGCCATCCAAAGCCAGAATACTACGCATAACAGGGAAAGCAGGGCTGCGAAGATCAAGGGTCGCATTCCCCTCCGTCATCTGTAGAAACAGCTTATCCCCACGGATACTGAAATCGGTGGAGTAAACATCGGTAGTTACACCCTGCAGATTGATGGTATCCAGAACTCCGGTAAGAACTGGACGCTCTGCATCAGCAAGGCTGAAAAACATCAAAGGGCCATTGAGAATAGCCGCAACCATGAGGTCATCTTTGATTTCTACTCGCTTTACAACCGCAGTGTATGGGAGCGGTACCTCGAATTTTATGCTCCTAAGTTTTGATTCTCCATCAGGCAAAAGGTCAGCCGTTTTTTCACGGTCGAGTACCAATAACCAGCCACGATTTTCGTAGTCAGTTTCGATGTAAGGGAAGTTATAGCCCCGTGCAAACACATAGACGTGATCTTCACCCAGAGCCAAACTACCGGGTACCAATTCTTTCGGAAAATCATAGTAACCAAGACGATGCATTGGGGAGGCATCGGAAATGTTATCACGATCGTATTTCACTAGGCTGATCCAGCCTGGGAAATAATTTTCATGAACTTCATCAATATGGACAATTTTTCCCGGTTCTGGTATCTGCCATCTCTCAAAAGGCCGTCCAAGCACATAAACCAGACCGATATCTTCGTCAACATCGACATCCACTATGTGGCCTGGTGGCAATTTGGCAGTATCGAGCGCCAATAAATTGTGAAGGAAAGAATCGGGGGTAAAATCGGGTTTTAATGTATCGAGAACCCGGTTTACCTGTAGTTGGCCATAGAAAAGCGCGTTGGACTTAACATAACTTCTGCCCAACCCATCTGAGATTTCAACATCCACAAACCCGCGATAGCCAGATCCATCATCAAAGTCCGGCGCAACCCAATGAAGTTGCTCTGCGCTATAAAGAGACACATGATCATTATCTACGGTAAATTCCTGAACACTTTCAGGTTCTCCACTTTTCCAGGCCCTTAATACAATGTTTGGCTGAAAACCAACGCCAGTAACCTTCAGTCTGTCATTAGCACCTAGCTGTGTCGTTGATACAACGGCAGGCTCAATAAAATCTATTCGAAGAAGGTCAACGTAGGTGAAGCCACCCAGAACAATGTCGGTCAGGCCAGATTCAGTGGTTACAGATACTGCTGCCGGGCCAGCATAATTTGGTGCTGTCTTGGCAAAGATACGATCCAAACCATCCTCAGTTTGCTCAAAGCGATCAATAGCCAAGGTGAGGCCACCAATATTCAAAGAAGGAGATGTAGAGAAATTATGACCAGACACCACGACCTCGGTGCCGCCTTCGATACCACCAGACGAGGTGCACACGTTATTAGCATCGAGGATGTGAACCGCACAGATAGAGAGAATATCAGGAGCACCATCAGCATTTGGTGCGGTATAGAATACGCTGCTTTCGTCAGAAGATAATTCCACACCCGTCTGCGGCTTCAGTCCCTGAAGAATAATAACGATGTATTTTTCCTGCGAATCCAGGACCTGGTCTACTTTTCGGGTCAGCAGCAGACGACTGCGTTGTTCAACGTCTTCGTCAGTTCGGTAGAAACTCACTTCAAAGGCATCAGTGACGTCTTCACCTACACGGATATCGCCTTTAACAACACGAACAAACTCAGCAGGATCTTGATCAATATGTACTGGATCTGACAGTTCAACCGCTATTTGTGACAATTCTGGTGAAACCTGAACTTCCTGATTTCCCGGTGTCACTGCCAATACGGTTAGCTCCGTCATTTCAAGGCGATTGATACCCGACTTCCCACCAGCAACCTGGATACCATTCCGAGCCATGGTAATTGCTCTGGCACCAATATCTCCAACCGATGCATCACGCTTGATGACAGAAGGTATAGTACTGTCCACAATCGAGTCACTAGTCGTGGAAAGATCGACCATTTCAACAATCGACTGAACAGGTTTGTCCTCCTGATCAGAGTACATGACCGTCACGTAGGCTTTATTACCCGAGACGTATACGTCATATGCACCATCAGCAACAAAGTCTTCACGCGATGGATTAAGCTCAACAACCTCCTTCATTACAGGTGAATAGGGGTCACTGATATCAACCACATTCAGCATGGCATTAAGACCCGTTCCTGCCATATCGGTAACGTATAGATAATCACCTTTACGGAATAAACGATTGGCAATACCAAGAGTATCAATGTGACCAATGATTGGCATGCTTGGATCACTGATATCAGCCACTACAACGCCTTGATGACTGGCAGCAATAAATGCGAACTGTTTGTGAATCAGAACATCACGAGAGAAACCTTCCGGCTTTATATAACCAACATGATAAGGAGCCTTAAGATTTTCAATATTAATAACCTGAATGCCACCATGCCCATTAGCCACAAACGCAAGATTATCCTTACGGTCAATGCCATAAACATCATTGTATGGAAGATCCACACGACCACTAACTAGGTATGGCAAACCGAACTGACCATCCCCATTTCTCTGATTAAATATCAGAAGTTCGGCACCTTCATTTTCATAGAAAAGATTTCCTGTACCTTCTGAGGCTACTCCTGTTACCCAGTCCTTCCTGATGGTAGCTTCATAAAAATCAATGAATTTAATAGCATCCGAAGCGTACCCGTCGGAACTAAAATCTTCACGGCCAGACTTTCCAGCGAGTATCAAGTTTGAATCTGTAACGATATCACTGATAGTACCGACAAATATTTCCTGGCTTCCGGCAAGCAAATCAGAATAAGAATAGAAATGCCCAATTTCATCACCAGAGGTTTCATCCACAGAATCCAGAATACTGATACCTGTGTATTCGACTTCTTCCCAAGGGCGCTCATTACCAATGCCTTCAGTCCAAAGCGGATCGGAGGTAGACCACGCAGTAACCATTGCACCTTTACGATCCAAACTACGGTACTGATCAATATTTGAGAAAAATACATTATGCGCAGAACTGCGAGCTTCAGCAGAATTTTCAGGGGCTACATACCGCTGCTCTGCCACAGGGAGTCCGACTTCATGAGTTGTGGTTGTGGATACGGTATGATTTTCCGTCACTACGGAACTGACGACTCTGATACGTTCATTGTTTTTATAAGTACGCTGAAGTAGCTGACCATCGCTGATGTCCCACCAATAAACGTAGTAGTTGTTCTCTGGATCACTTACTCTGGTCGCATCTCCATGCTCTCGCAGATCATTTCTGAACAGCTCAAAGGTGCGTTCATATAACGTCACCCACTCACCGGTAACAGACTGGTATTCACGAACCCATTGGCTATATACATTTTCAATGTCTCCAATATCGTGGATTCCGACAACTGATCGAGTAGTCTTACCACCTGAAACAATATCTTTATTTACCGGGTTAAAAACTTCAATCTCAGGAACAATTGTGTCCCGGATCATGCCAATAGTGATGACTTGTGACTCACTCTGGTGCCCGATCACATCATAAGCAAATGCTTGAACATAGAAGCCATCTACACCTTCTGGTGCAGGTATAACAGCTCGATAAATGTGATCCTGAGCATATCCACCAGATACATCAGAATAGGGATTATAGGCTGTATATAAAGGGCTGCCGTTAACATAAAAAACTACACGATCAACACCGTCTATACCCAGATCATCAAAAACCTCAGCATATATTTCAATATCCTGGCCATCGATGATGACTGACTCATCAGTATACGGTTTTACTATGTTGACAACAGGTGGTAGGTCTTCAACAATTTTTACTGATCTGACATAGTTCAGATCAGATGCATAGCCATCTTGGTCGATTGCAATTGCAGAAAAATTGAGTGTCTGCCCGGCTTGGCCAGAAGGTATTGTAAAAGTATAAGTAAACGGTACTGCTGAGTCCGTCGACACAAGTTCAAAACTGTCTTTACTAACCTCTTCTCCCCAAGAGGAGTATAGCTTGACGCTATCAACACCAACTTCCGGATCATTTGCAGTAACCGTTACAGTAATTTCACGCCCTTCAGTAAGCTCACTCACACCTCCTAAGCCATTTCCACGGCGGTCAAGAAAATTAATAGCTGTAACTTCAGGAACAGCATTACGAATTAACTTTATAGGACGCTGAACTTTCGTGGTGTTACCGACACCATCAGCAGCAATGACTTCAAACATCAATCCTAATGTTTCTGGCATCGCTTCACCTGAATCATTCAGATAGTCTTCGATCGTACCGATAGACATGTGTCCATTATATGGTGCTATTAACAGCGTTTGAGAAAGAACGATTTCGTCAGCAGAATATCTCCCATCCCTGTTCTCATCCGCATATAAACGGGCATTTACAGAATTTACCCGAACGTTGTCTACAATATCCAAGCGATACGGTAAGATTCTTTTCTCTGAGACAGTCGTCCCTGCTTCGTATGGCTGGATCACAACAACTTCTGGCGCAATATCATCTTTAACAACCTGCAACGTGACAGAAGACGGTGCAGTAACAGTTCGAGCCTCACCACTATGGCGAATTTCTGTCACATCAGCAGTAAGAACAATATCTGTATCTGCTTGACCATACGGTAAATTGATTAAGTACTCATACGGATAAACCATATCAGTATAGGTTCGTTTTGATGTTTCCCCAACCAATCCGCTCACGTGCAAATTAACACTGTTGATACCAACATCATCGATTGCATTAATTTGAACAAGAACATTCTGTCCTTCGATATACACATCACCATCCAGTGGTGTACCTATTGATATTACCGGTGATTGATCTTGTACGATTCTTACAATACGATCAGGGTCATATGTTCGATGCAGACTGTCATTAAACTCTTTACCAAAAGTATCCAGAGCAGATACTTTCAGGGTTACTTCATTTCGGGCTCCTTTTTGAACATCGAACGCTGGAACAGGAACTTCAAACTGCCAAGGTGGCTGCCTCAGAATACGTTCATACGATTTGTCACCATTACTGAACACTGCTGTCAGATGAACCTCAACGATACCAACATCGTCAAACCCGTTAACATTTACATAAAGCCCTGTATTTTCCACGACAGACGCGCCAAGTACTGGTTCAACGATATCAATAACAGGCGGTTCATCCCTCTGAATCGGTAACATCAATTCAGTTTCATTAACATTTCCGTTATAGTCTGTAGCTTTAAACTTTATAAATAGTGCACCATAATCAAGCTCGGATTCGGGTATAGAAAGCGCGTCTGCCAGTTCAGAGAACTTTGGCGCATGTACTTTTTGACTGTAGACAGGTGTTTCAACTTGCTGTGTTGTAAGGATATCTGTATCCACCAAAGGGATAGACAAGCGTGAATTGAGTAAAACATACTCTGAACGATCATAGACGGGAGTATCAGCTGTATGCCCCCCCATCGCAGTGAAAACTTCAATAGACTTCACTGCGGCATTATCGTAGCCCTGATACTTCATCGTGAAATCAGAAGCTTCTACTGGTCCGTACCCAGATTCAGGTTCCAACATGAAAACTTCCGGGCGGATCTGATCCGGCTGTATCAAAATAGTTACATTATCACGCCCAGTTGCACCATCACTGTCTGAGATATAAGCAGTCAGACTGGTTGTATTTGTGTCAGCATTTAATCCCCCTGGAATTTCGAGAATGAAACCTACAAGCTGGGCAAAGGCACTGTCTCTATGACCCCATTCATCAGCCATTTCTGGGCCATAGATGGACTCAATACGATCATACAATTCACCAAATGCCAAATCCTGTTGAGTATCTGAAAGATTAGTATATAACTTCAACTCAACATCATTAATTTCACTGACGAGCTTAGTCGGTTGTCCATTTATTTCAAACGATAAGTCGCCAACAGATAATAACCGGTCATCGGTGATGGCTACAATACCCCGGATGTAACGAGTACCAGAAACAATCTGATGATTATCAGTTGGAGATACGATCCCTATCTGTGGTGTCATGTTGCTTAGAGGGTGAACAAGAAATGACTTTCTGGTCACATGCCCATACAGGTCTTCAAGCACAATTTCATATTCGACTGTTTCCGGTTGATCAAATCGAATCGTTATCTCCAGGTAGTCTTCAATGGTTCTATCTTCACCACAAAAATCACTCCAATATTTCTCATACAAAGGATCCTTCGAATACGACCCATCAAGGTTTTTTATAAACAGTTTAAATGAAGAGAGCCCCTCATCATCGTATACTCTGAAATCTGTCTGGAATGACTCACCATAACGAACCCAGAATTCACCATAATTAAGACGTGCGGGATCGGTATAAACCTTCTGATAAGAATTACCTACCGAATACGATTTGAATGCTTTGAATTCGGAGGCCGGGGCTTCGTTTGGCACTACGGGGAGCGTCAAGGTTTCCTCTGCAATATTACCGGAAGGGTCTTCTGAACGGATCGTAATTTCCACTTCCGACTCGGAATATTCTTTTGGAATTAATACATCAACCGCATGTTCATTGTCTTGATAGCGCCATGATAATCGATGCTGACTTTCTGATCTGTTAAGAAACACATCAATGTGTCGGTAGCCATATGAGTTATCACTATATCCAAACTCAATTGGGAATCTTTCAAACGGAACAACAACTTTACTTGGTAACGGCGAAACGATGTCAAGATCAGGCTTCTCTACATCATGGGCTAAAGGCAGCGTGCCAATAGGAGCTAACTTAGTGGTGCCCCGCTCTACGCTGAACCGATCAATACCGTGAGCAATGATACTTACAGAGTTAGCCGCTACTTCAGGAACTTGCCATACATTAGCGACATGAGTACCTTCGATTACCGGAACAGGATGGGAGACAAACCTCTCATGTCCATCAAGCTCAACATTCCAGGTTAGCTGTTTACGCTCATTAGAGTGCCTGAGATTAAGGCCATCATCCTGGTATCTAACCTGCTCATCTAGGCTATGGAAATCAACCCTAATCCCCTTCATCCAGTCAGGAACGCCTGATTGGAAGTCAATCACAACTGCTGATACATCTCGTCCCAAGTACTGCTGAATATCGAGTAAGCCATCATTAGCTACCGCTTCAGTGACACTATCCTCTGCACTACACTCTTCAAAATAGAAAACAGATACTTTATAACCTATATCACTGGAACCCATTTTCAGTTTCCCTGGAATATCCGGATTCGCTATAAAACCCAATTTTCCATCAAAGACTTCAAGCCAAACCGAATCATTTTCCTGCGCACTCCAATCACTTGAAACCAATGGAGCTGTAAACTTTATCGTCTGAATTGATTCGTCGGTAGAAGTAAAGATTGCACTAGCATTTATGTTTTCACTCAGATATTCAGAATCAGTAATTAAAGTCGCCAGAACTGATATAGGTGTGCCAGAGTAGTCATCATCGAAACTGATAGCAGTCTGTAAAAAGCCACCTTTAACCCACTCGTTATTGGGCAAAGTGCCTTCCAACTTCACAATGGGAGCTTGATCCGGATCAACTTTGATTTGCTTTGATGCACTGGCAGAATTGCCAAATCGATCCTGAGCCTCAACTATCAAATTAAACCGTTTGGTTTCAGATATACTCTCAAGAAAATCCAAGTTCAATTCATCAACTGTTCTTGGTAAAGAAACATAATCACTAGGAAGTTCTTCATTAAACTTAATAACATCCTCACTGGACATCAAGAGTACTTTTTCACCCTCGTATTCTCGATATACAAAGTAATCCTGAACTCCAAACCTATCCGATATATGAATTATCCCTTCCAGTGGACTCCGTTCAACTTCAGATTTTTTGAACTTAGAAAAGCTTATTTCCGGGGCTGTTTCATCACCAAGTATGTTTATATAAACAGGATCAGACTCTGATTTATTAACCCCCATATCAGATGTCAAAAACACAACCTTAATAATTTGACCAACATGAGAATCAATAAATGACTCTGGTATTTTTATCTCTCCTGTAAAGTCATGATGATAGCGAGAAGAAACACTAATCCCCCCAAGAGTCCCAATATTAGCAACATCGATTGATTCAATCCACGTTTTATCATTTCTCTGAAGCCATTCCAATTCCCAATCTTGGCCTTGCTCATCTGTAACTACGGCTACAATTGAACTTACAAAGATATTATCGGAAGAAGATCCAGACAATACGAAGCTATCTCCCGGAAGCAACGAGAGATTCCTATCAGGTTGTGAAATAGCAATTTCAGGAGGCTCGGTGTCGTCTATTATCTCAAGTTCGACTTCTAAAACAGACTCTTGACCTGCTGAATCAATTGCGTACACGTAAACAATTTCAGCGCCTGTTTTTGTTGGAGTCCGAGCTGGAAACTGAACATAGCCGGTATTATCTATTTGTTTTTTTAATTCTTCACCTACTAGAGATCTACTGTAGGTGACAACTTCGTCATCAAGAATCCTGATACCTGCTTCCAAAATCCCCACGTCATCAGAAATCAGCGCGTTAACTGTAAAGGACTCTCCCTCATAGTACCTAGCCCCCTGTGCTGGAGTTCTGATTGAAATGACGGGATAGCTGTCATCACGAAGTTCAAACACTTCTGAGTGTCTACTCTCATTCCCCCAAATATCACGAGCTACAATAGTCAGTGGCCAATTTTCTCCGCTACCGCTCACTACATTCCTGAAAGTTTGCTCCCCCCTGTTAAAACCCTGGTCAAATTCCAGCTTTGCGATGATTTTTTCATTTACATCGTATAGTGCTGCGGATTCAATCCATGATTCATCAATAAAAAGAGCACGCAATTCGACCGGTTTTCCACGATCCAATAGAGTACCGCGAGAAGGAGAGATCAACCCTATTTGAGGAGCTTGAAGGTCAGGTGCGATATTGAAAGTCACCAAGTGCGGATTGGAAGTCAACCCATATTGATCATATGCGATGATTTGTGCCGAAAAAGTCGTCGCCTGATTTGGAAGAGACATTGGTTTCAGATCTAACGATACGCTCCCTGTGATCAGTGGCATAGGGACGAACTTTTCCTGCTCACTTAATCTTTCTTGCTTGATTACCTCCCCTTCGGCATTCAGCCAATCAATCTCAACCTCACTTACAATACGGTCATCTTTGGCCACAAGGTCGAGATTAATTACATCCAAAGGCAAATGAATCTGTTGATTCGATGCGGCGTTGGCTATTTCAGGTGCAGAATTTTCCACAACCGCAATAGTTACTTGAATCAACGAAACGTTACCAACTTCATCGAAGGCTTTGAACTGTACAGGATAGCTATCAAAATCGATCCCTTCCAAGCCTTTAAATTCAGGTATTCTAATCCGTTTAACTACAGACCAGGCCTTTAGAGCTCCAGGGATCTCCTGGATATTGAGCAAACGCCCATCTACAACGTCATCCAAATTGCCAGTAAGTTCAAGCTCTCCAGCGGAATTGATCGAAAGCCCATTGGCTTGGATACGATCCACACCAACATTGTCATAACCAGTGACTTTCAATACTGCGATTGTTTTCTCAATAACATCAGCTATTTCAATACCGCCTTTAGTTCTATTAATCTCTGGAGATGCCCAGTTAATAACAGGTTGCTGGTTATCAGGCCCTATTGTTACATTCACTATCTGACTGTCGGCAATATGTCCACTAGTGTCTGTCGCAACGGCTTTTATGGAGAAACTCTGTGGATCGAGTAAGTTCTCAGGAGTTTCGTAGATAAATGAAAACGGGGCACTCAGATCCGTTCCAACAAGGTTTTCATTGACAAAGAACTCAACTTTATCAACACCAATATCATCAGACGCCATTGCCCTGATCTCAACCGGCAGACCTGAAACAAGTGTTTCACCTTCAACGGGGGCTGATAAAACAACTGTGGGCTCAATATCACCTTTAACCAGAACTTCTATGACTTCTGTGAAACTGATGTTCCCTTTGGAATCAATAACCTTGGCACGTATCTGATATTTACTACCCAACATTTCTGTAGGCACCGGAAATGAAGCGATAGCTTTTGCCGTCTGTATCTTTCGATTATAGGTATTTTTTTGGTCTCCTTCTGCAGCATCAGGAGTCACAAAAACATCAGCAACGACACTATTATTCACAAGAAAATAAACTTGAACCCCTCCCTTAAGGGTATCATCGCTGACTTCGGCAACAAGTGATATGGTTTCACCTACAGTAGCTATTTGGCCAACTACCGGTGATAGCAGAACAATATCCGGACCAACATCTTCAACTATTTTTACAAGCCTACCGTCTCTATGATCAGCTCCATCGTTTTTTCCTGTAATTATCGTACTTACAACCCTGGACGTTTCCTTCAAAGCAATTACAGGCATAACTATATTAGCAGCCCATATTTCCCAAAGTTCATCCTCACCTTCAGCATTTTTTCGCACTTCATATGCAGGAACAGTCACTAAAGCAGTACTTTCACCGTCCAATAAATACTCTACTTTTGCAATATCAGATTCTGCCGGATTAGTTAATTTGCCTAAGTTTTTCTCAACCACTGCTTTCATAGGAAAATTTTCAACAGCAACCTGACCTACAACGGGTAGTACCCAAGCAGCCTGCGGAGCAGTCGGTTCTGCTGGCTTTGAAACCCAAACACTTGAAACAGGACTTTCTGTCACTTGTCCTGATGAATCAGTGACAGAAGCTGAGATCTGCAATTCTCGACCAGACATACCTTCAACCAGGGGGACTTCCACCTGATATGGCAGAGATGTCAACCGCCCGACGACCGATTGATTTACCTTAATAACAACTTCAGAAATCCCTACATCATCCATGATTTTTGGAGATATAAGTAAATTGGTTCCAATAGAAGCAGAAGAAGGAAGAGACAGACTAATAGATGGTGGTGCGTCAATAGCAGCGACGTTTAATGTAGTTTCAACTCCCAACCCGGCATAGCTGACAACAACAGACGCAGTAGAGTCGTTGGAAATAGCACGAGTAGCGAGTATTTGGCCGCCACTGACTTTCAGAATTTCAGAAGCCCAACCGGATATTGTGACGCTTTGTTGATGGTCTTGCCCCAATTCAGCAACGGTTCCATCATCAAACACAGCTTCAAATACAGGCAATGAATAATATTCATTCAAAGACTGCAACTCTAAGCTTGACTTTTTCGGCCTCACCCCTGCTAACTGTTTATTATAATCAACGATTACATCAATATCGGATGTCATTCCACGATATGAAACTGAGATTTTTACAGTTTTACCATTAGTTTCACGTACCGGTGAAACGATGCCTTCTTGCGATACAATGACATAAGATGGGTCTGACGACTCAAAGGATAATCCAGGAGTGGACGAATTAAGAGCAACTTTGCCTCTAAATTGAAAATCAGCTATCGATGCTATTTGTCTCTTTTCCAAAGCGTTGATGAGCACCAAACTTGATGGACCTGCAGAAAATCCAACCAATGTTTCTTTTACATCTCCACCAGTTAGCGCAACATCGCTCAAAGACGTTCTGTTACCGAACGGATCCCAGGCTTCCCCTTCAATAAGTACAACGCCATCTGATTGAATTTCGGCTGCGGTGAGTTTTTCTAATAAAGGGATAGAGAATTGATATTCAGTCTGATCGTTATGACTAGGAACAAGCTCAATATAGCCACCTGTATCAGCAAAAGCAGAAGACAAGGCGCGGTCGATCACACCACCAACTTCTGCAAGGTAAGAAGCACTAAGGCCTACGACGCTAGCCCTTACTAATTGCAAACCAGAAGAGTCTTCTACTCGTATAGATACAATGAGCCTCTGGCTCTCACCATTACCTGCAATCTCAACACCTGCCAAGGACATTTCGGGCGCCGATGATTCAACGACAAATGACTCAGAGTAACTTCTATGGGTTCCATCAATCAGCGATATATCTGCAGCCGGAGTGAATCGATCTCCCCCTTCCAATGTAAAGTGGTACTCACAGGTATTTGAGGTAAAGTCTGAGACCACAGCACTACTGACATCTACTTCTGTACCGGTAATAGATACGCTTGCCAATCGATAACATTGCTCTACTCGAAATGCATAGTGCACCTGTTCAAGGCTGTTCGTCACAGTCTGTAGCGGACGAATATCTACTCTAACTTCATCAGAGTGAGCAATTACAGAGAGAAGGGACAATAAGAAAATAATTAAAGTGCGAAAAGCAAGCATACTGTAACCATCCATGGAATGAGGCGCGCAGAAGATGACCTCAAATAATCAGGTCATATTTTCACACAGTATTTACGCTTGTCTACCAAAAATTGTTTTGATTGAATAATCCAGACTAATGATCAACTGATTCCGGACACGGTTTTAAGTTTTTCTTCCGCGGCGTGAGGACTGACTCCTCCGTTCGCAGCATGAGGCCGTTGCCGGTTGTAAAACCCCATCAGACAACCTGCTGCACACTTCATTTACATACCTACTTCTCACCCTCTGGCGTCAGCCAATATCTCAGTACAAATCCAATGCTCGCCGCTCCGAACATCACTGCTATCAGGGCCATTGGGCTGCCGTCAGTAATCAGGCTGGCCCCCCACCCTGTCAGACCACCCGTGATAAATCCCATGGCCCCCAGTAAAGCGGTTGCTGTGGCACTGTGGCTGGGAAAATATTCTGTTGTAGAGGATGTCGCATTGGATAGCAGGAAGCCGTGGCAGCCCATTAATAGCACCAGCCCTGGCATGATCACGGCAAAGGCAGGCTGATCGACCCACAAGAGATAAACAACCAGAGCCGCTCCGATCACTATCTGGATGGCTTGTCCGAGGTCAATAATAGTTCGAGGCTCAAACTGCTTTAGCAAACGCAGATTTATACGGCTCGCTATCAGCATGCTGATCACACTCAGTGCGAAGTAAAATGGAAACCAGACATCCGAAACGCCGAAATACCCCATATAAATACCCGGCGATAGTGTGATGCACGCCAATAAACCCGCATAGGCACTGCACACGGTGACGATATAACGCCAGCAGCGGCGCTCACGCAGGACAACCCCATAACGCTGAAACAGATTGCCGGTTGTGGTGTGCTGTCGGGTCTCAGGTTGATAGCGGTGAAACATAAATAGCAGCCCCAACGCGTAGAGCATAAGAAACGCAAAGATAGCCTGCCAGTTCACCAGCTTCAGAATGACCATGCCTAACAGAGGGGCAACCAGCGGGGCAAACATCATCACCTGAATGACTCGAACCAGATTGGCTGCCCCTTCCCTGCCCCGACTGATATCCCGAATAATCGCTGCACTGTTCACGCTGGCCAGGCCACCTCCGAACGCCTGTAAGACACGCGACACCCATAACGCTTCCAGAGTGGGTGACAGAAAGGTGATGGTGCTTGCCGCCACAAAGATACCCAGCCCGATACGGATTGAGGTTCGTCGGCCAATGTAGTCAGAAAATGGCCCGCCCAGCAGTTGTCCAATACTGAAGCTGATCATGTACAGGCTGATGGAAATTTCCACATCATGAATCGGGGCCTGCAACGCATCTGCGATGGTGGGCATAGCCGCCAGATAGATATCAATCGCCAGCGGTGTTAACGCGGACAGAGCGGATAACATCAATAACTGATACGAGCGCATATCCGCTGTTTTTAGTTCAGACATAAGAACTCAGGAAACGATGGGGAAGCCTGCCAGACTAATTCATTCAACTGGAAGAACAAACCCGACTTTTAAAAACCCTTTGTTGCAGATAAGAGCACAGTGAAGTTTTTCAGTGACGTGGCGAATCTTTCACTTACAAACGAGCCTCTATCTTCTACTATTAGGCTCACTGCATTATTGCTATTTAAGGACGGATTATGCCTCGCTCTCTCTCTTATCTTTGCTTGCCTCTGGCTTTATTGCTGCTCTCTGGCTGCGCTGCCATGCAGGAACATCTGGATGTCCAAAAGCCAACGGCGGACGTCAAAGGCGTTAACATTGCGGATATGACACTGGACAGTGTCAGCTTGCTGGTCGATATGAACATCAACAACCCCAATGCGTTCGGGTTCAACACCTCCGGTTTTGATCTGGCATTGGCGGTAGAGAACAACACGCTGGCGACGCTGGATCAGTCGGGTCAGGCTCTGAAAGTACCGGCCAATGGCAGCGCTTCCACCAGCGTGCCATTAACACTCAAATTTGCGGATATTTATAACGCCATTTCCAGCGTTAAAAATCAGGATGAATTCAACTACGG
>Ga0193960_1000168_pt1 | contig 26754 bp, 38 predicted proteins | sample FB_3_MG_FD_140338 | JGI IMG/M metagenome (GOLD analysis project Ga0193960, IMG submission 140338) | Microbial mat bacterial communities from the Broadkill River, Lewes, Delaware, United States - FB_3_MG | ecosystem: Environmental > Aquatic > Freshwater > River > Microbial mats | place: USA... | reverse complement strand
TTCCGCTTCTGCAGTTTTCGCCTGCTCTGCGTAGTACTGATGTCCGGCCTCAATGTAGTATTCTACATCCGACTTAGCTGGACCATTGTCCAACACTCGCAACTTCATTGCCTTAGCTGATATATCTCCGTATCTACCGCTCTTAATATCGTCGTGTAGCACTTGAATGTCCTCTGGCTTACCCTTGAAGTAGTCTCTAGACTTGGCATCCCATTGTCTATCTACAATACTCTGTGTAATCTCAAATTCTTTATCAGTACTTATGCTAGATACTACATCATCTATCTTAAGCTGTTGCTCAGTACGTCCGTACTCTCTCGGTTGATAACTAGCAGCCTTTTCCTCATCAATCTCCATTGTGTCTACTCCGGCAATCTTCGACATAGCGCTAAATGCTTCTACATTACCTTTCTTCATATCTACTAATAGATTTAAGTCATCTGCTGTAATTTCATTATCTACCATGATGCTGATATTCTTCCTATGTGGAGCAATCTCTTGCATCTTCTTTGTATAATCTAACGCCTTTGGTGCCAGTTTTATTAGCTCTTCTTGTGTAAGTTCTAACTCTGTTCCGTGTGCTTTAACTTTATACGTTGATATCTTAGGTTCTTCTGTTTTAGCTTCTACTTCTTTTTCAGGATTGTCTTCAGCGTCTTTGTCAAGCTCCCTATCAGAGTCCTTATCTTCTGCTTCATCTTCATCTTCAGTTCCATCTTCCTGAGTATCTTCAGTTTTGTCGGAGTCCTCATCAGGTTGTTCCAATTCTTCTTCATCTTCCTCTGGGATAGCTTCTTCGTTCTCTTCGTCTTCTGATTCTTCCGAATCTTCATCCTCGTTGACATCGTCTACTTCGTCCTCTTCATATACGGCTTCAGGTTCGTATTTCTCTTCTACCTCGTCCATATCCAGGCTAACTTCTTCATCCATTGCTGCTTTAGCTTCACGAAAGGCTGCTTCTTGAGCCTCTTCGTCCATAGCATAAAACTCATCTTCTGTAAGTTCCGCCATACTATTCTACCTCTGGTCCTTCTAAGTCAGAAATATCTTCCTCAGCTATGCCACCAATGTTCTTAATAGTACTAAAGTGATCTTGTAACGTACTGATAGCTACTAACGCTTCCATAATTTCAGGCCTTGTTCCTGTCTTCTTCGCATAGTCTGTACCTAGCATACTTACGTTGTCTAATGCTCTGTCTTTGAAGTAACCTTGTAGGATTACTAACTGAAAGTCTTTATTGCTCTCTAATCTTGTCAGTGCTTCGTATTGGTCGGCCCAGTATTGAGTCTCCACCATTTCCATCTCTTGTTCAGTTTGTGGGTTGTTTGCGTTCATGCAAGTCCTTAATTGTTGATTTTGAGTTTAACGACATCTTCTAGTCGAACACTATTATGTTCTTTATTACTGGTATTATAGCACCCAGTTCCTTAATTCAAGCTTACGCCATCAGTCCTTGAGCTTGTGCTATTCCACCACCTTGTACACCTCTAGCTAGTCCTTGCTCCTGAGCAACTTGCCCTTGTAGCATTTGCATAGCCATCTCTAGTACTTCCATTGGTACTCCCTGAGCTAGTAACTCATCTGGGTTCGCGCCTTGTTGTAGCATCATAGCTACCTCTTCTACCATTCTTGGGTCAACCTGACCCGCTCCTGTTGCTAATCCATTTGCCATTACTTACTTCCTTCTTTCTTGTTTTTGAATCTGTATCCTTGATAATTGTACATACCTTCAGCTCTTCCTGTACATCTATCCCTTACTATGTGCTCACCTACCCCATTGTCCTCAGCAGCTTGCAGTATTGATGGGTAAGTACATACAGTATTACCGTCCATATCGTATTTTTCTACTTCTATAGCGTTATGAGCCACCTTGCGTTCGGTAAGTACTGCTTGGTTTCCTACCAGTGTCCAACCTTTTGTATGGTTTCGCTTACCTGTAGTTACACTATGTAGGTTTCCTTTACTAAGGTTATACTTATCTACCATACCTTTTAGTGTAAGCTCCTCAACTCCGTAATCCTTATGCTCAAACTTGTATACCGGATCTGTGTCATAGTTACCTTCATCTCCTACCCATATGAACCAACCTCTGCAATGGTCACGTTCTCCTTTAGCTACGTATCTAACGTAACCTGGGTGTAGCTCGTACTTCATACTTAATTCATGTACTGTACACGTCTCAGTAGTATTGAGCTCCTTATTGTAGAATGTAAATTCATCATCATTAAACAACGCGCCATCACCTCCGAGCGTTAGGTTATACCCATTCTCAAACGTATCACATTGTTTTATGTAGAATTTCTCTAGTGCGTTAGCCTCCTCTACAGTATCAATACCTTCTATGATCACTTCATGCTTCCAGTTGTCTTCTCCGTACAGCCTAATAGCTCTATGAAAGTGCTTATCACTTCCCATGCTAGCATCTCTGCAGTGCTCTTTCCATCTTAACTCCATAGATCGCTTGGTAAGTCCTACGTAAGACTTACCTGACCTTTCACTTGTATGCTTGTATATTACCCACTGCGTCATTACTTAGTACCTTTTTCTTTACCATGCATAGCGTCAAAAGCCTTTTCGTCTAATTTACTTAGGCGATCAAATTCCTTCTCTTCCATTTTTCTTGCATGAGCTATTCCACTATCTCTCTCAAGGAAATCTAAATCAATTCTATCTGCTTCACTTTCTATTTTACGAGCAGACGCCATTTCTTTTCTTGCTTTAGCTTCTTTCGCAAATGCATCAATTTGATTCTCTTGAGCTCTTGCATTTCTGTCATTAATCTCAGCTTCTAACTTCATGTTCTCTAACTCAGCTTTTCTTACTGCAGCTGCTTCCATTCTCATCTGTGTCTCAGTAGGTTGAGGTGGTTGCCAGTTTCTGTATTCTTGAGCTAGTTCTGGTTGCTTAGTTAAGTCTGCCCACTGAGCTAGCATCTTGTACTGCATCTCTTCACTCATACTCTGACCTTGAGTCTGTAGCATGAATGTAATCTCTTGTGCCTTAGCTGCATTATCTTCATTAGTACTTACCGTAATCTCGATATCGATGTTACCTTCTAGGTCATCTCTTCTAATTTCAACGAACTCGTTATTAGTCATCCTAACTACTTCTGTATCATCTAGGAACTCTGCATTGTAACTCATCCATTTTCTCATTAACGGCTTAACTAAGTTCTCACTTATGTTCCTAACGATATTCAGCCTTCTTGTACTAGTTGCATCTAACGCGCCTCTAACTGAAGTGGCAGTACTTCCTAGTGAGTTACCGCTGATTCCACCACTGAACGACTTAACTCCAGTAATTGACTCAATCTCATTGTTCATCATACCTAGCATATCGAATGCACTTCCTGGTATACTGTTGTAGCTACCATCCCAGAAGTCATTTGGTGTACCGTTGAACTCGAAGTTCTCTCCATTGATGAACTTACGTCTATTAGCTACATCAAGTGCTCCTTTACGGATACCTTTCTGCCCATTATTACTTTGAGCCATATTATCAATAATACCTCTAGTAATTGCTGTCTTGATCTTCTGATTGTCACCTATGAACTCTGCATTAGCTTCTCCATGCATCTGGAATGGTACACTATTGAATGGTACTACTATGAATGGTGGTTTACCGTCTGGGTACGGGTTATCCTCTAATCTAATAACTACGTCATCTATCCATGTACATACTATCGGTTCTGTAATTCCATCACCATCTACATCATAGTTACCCCAGTACTCGTATACAACCTTCTTCTTTCTCGGGTCATCTTCGAACCTGAACTCAGTCTCATCTTCACTATCGAAGTCTACTTCATTCTCACCTAGTGAACCTTTAGCTACCTTATCTAGATTCTTATATCTACCATCTGACTTCAGCGTACTCATATCAGTCTCGTACCTATATATTACGAACTGGCACTTGTCCATATCATCCATACAAGTCGGATCTATGTATATGTCTTCATTTCTACATACTATAGCAGTTGGTCTATTAGTAATGATCCTAGTCTCTGTCACAGTCTGTGTACCTAGTATCATCTCTGATCCATCTGGCATTCTTCCAATAATAGGAACTTCTACTTCAACCTCTTCATCTTCATAATCCCAACCACATTGAATAACTGCTGTACCTTCCATATCTAGTACTTTAGCTGCTTTAGTCATGAAATTGTATCTATTGAACTGTCTACAGAACTGTGTATTTAGTACTAGCTCATTCTGCCTAGCTGACTCTACGTCCTCTGCAGTAACCGGAGTAGCTTTAATTATATCAACTGCACTTACGAACGGATCTATAATAGTAGAGTGCTGCCACTCACTTTGCTTCTTTATATCTCTAGATACAATAGCTGACTTGCCTTTTTGTTCATTGCCGTATGGTTCGCCGTTATAAGCGCTAATCCATCCTTCAATCTTACCTTGTAAGTCGTCATGCATCGGCTCAGCGGCTTTTAGGTCAGCCTTGAGACCTTTAAGTAATTTACTTTTATTTATTTTCATTTATACTTCCTGTTAGCCATATTATACCTACTCCTTAGTTAAACTACACTTAAGTTACATCTGCTTTACGGATATGTGTGGCATGTCTCTTCCGCCACCGATATTGTAGCCGAATCCGAACTCTAGTGACATCCCTAACTTCATACTCGCTCTCATGAACGCTCTGTACATCTCCATATAAGCTAGCTTAACTTGATCATCTGCTACGTCCCATGGGTCCATTCCCTTTACATATGGTATCACATCAATAGCTAACCCTAACTGGTGATCACTTATACGCATCTGCCCATCCAACTCACTTGCACCCTTATCGAACATAGCTTTCTGCTCACTTTGAGTTCTTAGCCCATCAATCACACTGAAGTCTACTGTTGAGTACTTTAACGCCTTTTCGCACAGCCTCTTTACTCTTTCATCTACTCCATCTAACTTTTCTTTACTTTTCTTACCAAACTTGAATTTACTCATTTATTATCCTTTGTTTATTACTTTGCTTATTACTTTTTTCCAGCTCTTTATTGAGCAGTACTGTCAACATATCAACTTGCTTTTGCAGGTCTATTGCTGTCTGTGAGTCCCTGATACGCTTATTGTAGTACGCTACCTTTTCAGGCTCTTCATAACCCTTAAACATATCAATACCGAAGTTAAGCCCTATAGTCATAATAAACACTGCTATGGACACGTATATAGTCTGCTTAGTTTTGATCTCACTAAACGCCACAGTCTGCTCGTTAACAGCTGCAAGCATTTGCCCATTAGCATCTGAGTTCTCTTTTCTCATACTCTCTATTATACTATCAGTACTATCTTGCCTGCTATTTACATCATCAATTCGTAAATTTATCTGGCTTACTACCATCTCATCCATACCCATCAGACCTAATCCTTAAACTCATACTTATTTGCTATTGTCTTAAGGAACTCTCTTCCTTCTCTACCGAAGCACGCATCCGATGCATCTATAGCTTCCATCAACTCATCGTGCATCTCTGTTATGTCTCTACCTACACCACATATTGCATACAGTGTACCTTCTAAGTTGTATACAGGACTCTTATGTACTTCTAGCTTCATCTGCTTACCGTTTATATTACCAAGCTCAAGGAACCTTCTAGCCTTTTCCGTGTCCTTAACTATCACATCTGAATTAGCACAAGTCTCACCGAATGTGTGGTTAGCATTACCCACCCTAGCTTTGAACTCAGTAGCTATCTCTGCATCAGTTTTGCCTTTTAGTTCGTCCCATGTCATCCCATAGCAGAAGTTTACCATGAACGCCTTATTAGCCATTATGTACCTACCGTCAATGTCCTTAGCCCATACCATATCAGGTAAGTGGTCTATAACTTGCGTAAACATATTATTAGCTTCCTTGTACTTCAACTTAGCTTGCTGTAAATCATCTCTATGCCTTTTGAGCATGTCATCCTTACATACCATGCAATCCTTGAGCGTCTTATGCGTAGCTTCAACCTTTGCTACTGACTTACCTATACCGAGTACGTCTAACCTACCTAGTAACCTAGTTGTAGCCTTCTGTACTCTATTCCACATATCGTTCATACCTACTTAACCTGCTAATCTATTAATCTGTGTAGTCTTATCCTGACTTCCTTTACTAGACCCGTAAAAGAAGTTAATTATTGTAGCTACTATAGTACCTAACAGGAACCCTAGTATAGTGTCTGCGAATCTCTCACTACCAGCTGGTATATCAATAAACGTAATCCCGAACATGAACGCTATAGCTGCTATACTCCACAACGTAGCGAAGTAGTATATGAACCTCTTACTGAACTCATCATCTTGCTCCAACGCAGTCTTCTGCATGTCTCTAGCACTAGCTGTATTCTTTGCATGGTAAGCTAGTAACTCACTTTCATGCTCTCTTTGGAACTTCTTCAATTCAGCTATTTCTTCATTTGTTACTGACCCTTTACTTAGGTCAATTCCTGTCTTCTCACTCACTAGCTCTATTGCTTTGTCAGCTCCGCCTTCTATGGCATTACTTAGTACATCTAGTCCTTTCCCTGCTAGCATACTTACTATTGGTGCTAATATTGGTAACATATTTATCTCCTTGCCAATACCACATAACCGAATACCTTAGTGCTCAGTTTACGTAGTAGTATACCTATTCTCCAGTACTTACTTAAGTCTGTCATGTTGTATACTTTCGTATACTCTTTTATTCCTAACCATCTTTGACAGTTGCAATCTAGTACCATATCATCTCTAATTGCTATGCAATGTCCTTCGCCATTAATTCTACAATAGTACAACTCAGCATCAACTAACTCATCAGTTAGCTCTTGTAGTGCCAGCAAGTAGCTCTCGCAGTCTGCTTTGTACTTTCCGCCTATTGGTGCAGGTACTTCCCATACTTCTACCCTACCGAACTTCTGTAAGTCCGATTGGTAGGTGTATACTTTGTTGAATTCGACTAATGTCATTTGTTAGCCCTAATGAACTCTCTAGCTTCTACTCTCTTAGCGATTGTTTCTTCTAGTATCTCACCATCTTTACATATGTATGATGGAAACTCTCTGTTGTCTGTCTTAGTAAGGAAAGCTTTTGCTTCCTTAACTGCCTGAGCTGTATCTACTAACGCTTCTAATTCCTCTTGTGTTCGTTTCACTATACAATCCTTGTCTTCATATTACTAGCTATTAAAGATTTAATCTTAACCTTATCAGGTGCTGTTTGAGTCCACTCATAATCTGTACCTAATACCGCACCACCCCAATAGCTATTACTATCATAGTTTACAGTTACACCATCACTAATTGGACTTACTGTACTATCATCTGTTTTAAGTACGATAGCTAAGTCTAGTGTAGTTGTAGTAGCTGGAAAGTTAGTGTCTTGTACTGCTTCTAATTGAGCTTTAGGCATCTTATTAGATGCTATATCCATAGCTTCGCTTAATGCTCCATATACATTGTTTCTAGTAGCTGGTGTCCAAGTTTCAATAGTATAAGTAACACTTGAGTTATACTCCCAAGTACCACCATTACCTCTAACAATACTTCTATCACCTTCTCCATCTTTCATTACAAAGAAACTGCTCTTGTTATCTGTAGATAAAGCATAATGTACATCTTTACCATTATCTGTTTCATTAACTGTCATTGAGTTAATATCAGTCCATAAATCTGTAGATATTGTAGGAGATATAGCTGTAAGGTTTTGGTTTGATATATACACAACTGAACCAGTGTCATATTTATATACGTTGTCAGTAGTTTTTCCGTGCATAAACATTTCAGCACCACCTTTACTAAAAGCAACTGATGTTACTGTATCGTCTTCTGTGTTTACATTAAAAGAAGAATCTACACTAGCTGTTGATAAATCATAAGGAGTACTTAAAACTATTTTGGTAATTAAGTTATCTATTGCTGACGACATTACTACAATTTTACCATCAGTAGATACTTCACAAAGACTATTGTCTGTTGTAAGTGAAAGGCTTGACACTGTAGAGTAAGAAGCTGTTGATAAGTCATAAGGAGTAGTTAAACCATATTGATATATTTCTCCATAACCAGCATATATTTTGTACCCATTATCAGCAAATCTTACACCTGTGATTATTGTTGTTCCAGTAAACATAACACTTACATTATCATACACTGCTGTAGTAATGTCCCAAGCAGTTGATAAAGTATATGAATATATACTGTCATTCCCAAGCCCAGCAAGTAGCATTTTTGTCCCATCAACACTAAAATCAATACTTTTTGGAGCTGAATCTTCGCTAGTAACTGATTTGCTATTTAGATAAGATGCAGTTGTTATATCGTAAGGACTTAATAATGTATATCTATAAACTGTGTCAGTCCCGAAGCTTAATAAATACATACTGTATCCATCATCACCAAATACAATGTCATCCATATTACCATCTTGTGCTATAACGCTAAAAGTATCTGTTGTATATATAGCATTTGATATTGAGTATCCGTTGTTAACTCCGCTACACTCAATTCCATCATCACTAGCACTAATACCATACATATTCCAATCACCACTAGCAATAGTAATTGTATCATTAAAGTCAGTAGTCACTGTAGCACTACCATCAGTAGCTGTTAGAACTACTTCACCACCATTGCCTACTATTCTCATACCTACATTGTCTGCTGTAAAGTTTCCAGTTCCTAATGTAAGTGTAATATCCCCAGTTGTAGCACTAGGTGTTATTGTAGTATCTAAAACAAAATCTTCATAAGTGTAGTTTGTACTATCTACATTCCAATCATTATTACTTTGTCCTATTTGCGGTAACTCTTTAGCTACACTAACTACAGGTAGACTCTTAGCTTCTAACATAACTATAATAGATTCTTCATTTGCATTGTATGTCTTTGTCTGTTCCGCTAATGTACCTTGATTACCATCCACATTAATTACAGGGTTGGCTGGATCAGTAGCGTCTACAGTAACTCCTGTACCTGCAACTACATTGGCTACTACCTGTGTATTCTCGATAGTGTCTACTCTATTCTCAAGAGCATCTACTTCTTCTTTTTTACTTAGTAGTATATCTGTACCACTTGCTGTACCTACACCTACCCTACCTTCGTCACCACCTGCAGCGTAGGCATCATAACCCAACATACCTTCTGGTAGTGAACTTTTGGTACCATCTGTATTTATATATAGTATCTTACTCATTATAATCCTTTTAATTGCCTATTATAACAAATCTTACCTTAAGTAATACTTTACCACTCTACTGTACTAGTTAGTGTACTGATGGTGTTTGTATTAGCTACTAACGTAGCTCGTTCCACTAACGTGTATACCCCATTAGTAGTACCATCAGTGTGGTTATCTGTATTACGATTATTCGTATCTCTTGCATCAAGCTGAGCAGTTATTTCAGTATTTGCTAACTTAACCCTCTCCACATCAGTATACTTATTAGTATTAGCAATACCTTCGTACAGTGCCTCAATGTCAGCTGCTGTTAGTGTGTTACTTACCATAGCGTATACTGTACCAGTCCATCTATACGTACTAGTGTCACCTCCACTTGTCTCATCAGCTACTACTATATATATCTTGCCAACCTCTCCACTTGCAGGTAAATCTGCATATGCAGCTACTTCCACTATATCATCTACATAACTTGGTAACTGTGCTGCATCTATCAACCCTAACCCATTCAGCCCGACATAACCATCAGGCGTATTCTTATTAGCTTTAAGTTCTACATCCAGTACATCAAGTTTAGTACTTAGTAGTGTCAGGTCTATTACCTTTAGTTGCTCACCGCCTACTAGGGGTGTGGTTAACTCTACTGTAGTACCATCTACTACCGTGTATTCAGCTATGCTACCATCCACCAGTATGAGTACCTTACTTGAGTCTGCCACACTTATACTAGCTTGTCCTGCTGTGCCTACAGTTATTATGAATGCCTCTACGTCGTCTACTAACGCAAGTACCTTATTCTCTGTACCTGTACCTATGTACACTCTACCGTTATCACCTGTACCCGACAGGTCAATACCGAACTCACCTCTAGCTAGGAGTTCTCCAGCTCCTAACCCTTGCGTATCTACTCTTCTAATTCTTGCCATCTATGCTCCTTATGCCACTGTAAAATCAGGGCTCTTACTAATAGTACCCTCAACGTCTGCTTGATAATGTAAGTCTGCTTGTATCCCGTATATAGCTCCTGCTACATTCTCGCTTAGTAGTATAACTTGTGCAAGTACTACAGTATCCGGCTCTAGTAAATCGAACGCTTGCGCATCATTACACTCCAATACGATATGCTCTCCCGGTACTTCTAAGCCTGTATACGTGTAAGTCATATCTACATCTGTAGTAGCGGCAGTCAGGCTCTCACCTTGACTGTGACCTCTAGCTATTACGTGACTGAACCTCCACGTTACCTGAGCTCCTGCACTTTGAGAATCTGCACACATGAAGTGAATATGTGGGTAAGCATCTGTACCTAACGCATAATCATGATTTACGTGGTAAGCTACTGGTAACTCCTCACCGGCGGCCCACTGTGACATTACTATCCCATTACCTATGTCTGCCCATGCTGGTTCGTTAATTGCCCCACCTCTTGCAGGGATGAATTCAGCAATCAAATCCTTCCATATCAATCCATGCATCGGTATACCACCAACTTGTAACTTATGGTCTGCTGTTGCGTTCGGTAAGTCAGCTACTAGGTTTATTCTAAGCGTATCACTATCTGCGCTAGAATTACTAAGTCCTGTAATGGCACTAATCGGATGCTGATTTACGGCATCTCTTGCTCTTAGCTGATCGTGTCTTGTAGCTAATGGTGTATTTGTATTTGATGCGTTTCCGTTACCAACTATATACGATACAGTCTTATTGCTATTTGACGTAGTACTTGCGTACACTCTTATTCCATACCTAGCTGTTGCACTTACTACTTTTACTGGCTCTGTTACTTCGAATTCTATATGGCCTACTGTAGTTGTTAGCTCTGGACTAATCGATGTGAATAGTGTAGTCTCTACTCCAGTTCCATCTTCTTTCATGAACCCTTCGTACCGTAATCTAGTGTCTCCGTTATCATTATCTACACTTCCATAGAAGTTAGCTGTCCACTTACCTGCGTCAATTACTGTAACTCCTATTGGTAAGCTGAACAGGTATGTCTCCATTAGTTGCTCGCCTCCACCACCAATAACTACAGCCGCTACAGTAGTTTCTGCAACGTCTGGTGTGTAGCTTAATGTCTTGTAGCTCCCCTCAACCGTTGATACTACATCACTGAAGTACAACGCAGCAGCGTACCCACCACTACCAGCAGCAATTGTCAAGTCACCACTACCAAGCAGTGTGTCCCCGTTTACACTCTTAATATTAGTTTGATTCACTAGCTGATCTTGCTTTGTGCCTATCTGAGCAGCTGTAGTTGCGGCAAAGTTCGGATCGTCACCTAGTGCGTTAGCTAACTCGTTTAACGTATCTAACGTACTTGGAGCCGCACCTACTAATCCTGCTATCTTTGCATCCACTTCCGCACTTGTATCTGCATCAGTTATCCCATACCCTGCTAATGTAATAGCATTGTCAGCTTTACCGTTTAGTGCTGTTTGTGTCGCATTACTTACTGGCTTATTGACATCACTAGTATTATCTACTTGATTTAACCCTACTTGTGCTTTAGTCACACTGTGTGGGTTATCTGTTCGTAACGTATGTGCGTTACTACTTGATGCACTTATCTCCAGTAAGTCTAAATCTACATGTTGTGTTACCGCTATATGCCCAACTTTGGTTTTATCTACTGTAGTGTACTTTTCTGTACCTATAGTACTTTCGTATAGTGCCTCTATTTCACTTGCAGTCTGATCTGCTGTTGCTCCAGCTTCCACCCCGCTTAGGTCAACACCAACTGCACCTGTTATATCCAAGTTAGTAAGCGCCACGTTACCGTCCCTACCATTAAAAGAGCTAACTACTCCTGTATTTACTAAGTCCGCGAAGTTGGTCAACGCTTCTCCGAACTCCTGAGCTGTTCCTGTATATCCATACTTAGTTACATAGGAGTACGCATCATCACCATTTCTAACTTCGAACCCACCTATGTTTATAGTCTCATCGGCATCTCCATACATCACGTACGTATCAGTCTCTCCTGGTGTTTGGAAGTCTCCTTCTGGATCAGTAGTACCTACAGCCGTAACATGGTGTACTCCTTGTCCTTGGTCGCCCTTCTCACCTTTCTGCCCTTCAACGCCCTGAACTCCTTGAATCCCTTGTATACCTCTAGGCCCATCTTCTCCTTGGTCTCCTTGATCACCTTTAATTACTCCAGTATTATGGCTAGTCCCATCACTGAACACTATAGTAATGGTATTATCATTATTATTAGTAACGCTTGTAACTGTTAGATTATCTCCATCAACTCCATCATTACCTTGTGGTCCAGTAGTACCTTGTAGTCCTGTGTCACCTTGCTCACCTTTAGCCCCTCTTACAGGGTCACTAGTAAACACCGTACCGTCACTGAACGTCAATGTAATACTATAATCTGGGTTACTTTGTATGTCTGTAACTGTTACACTATCACCTTTATCTCCTGTATTACCTTGTACGCCAACAGGTCCTTGATTGCCTTGTGGGCCTTCTGGACCTATGTCGCCTTGCGGACCTTGACTTATGTTCTCATCTATTATTATTTGCTTTACAAACTCTGTAAAGTCTCCTACTATTTGTGCCATTAACTACTCCATTCTATTGTATCTACAGCTTCTGTATAACCAACTATATTAGCTTCTAAGTCACCACCAACCAGTGTGAATTCGTACACAGGCGTCAGTCCTATGTCACCTTGAAGGCCTCTTTCACCTTGATCACCTTTTTGCCCATTACGTACATCGATGTGCCCTAAGTTAATCAACTCATCAGCATCACCGTATATAGTATATGTATCTACCTCACCTACAGTACTAAAGTCACCTTCAGGATCAGTGGTATTAGTAGGTGTTACATGGTGTACGCTTACACCTTGCTCCCCTCTAGCTCCTTGTTCACCGTCAATACCTGCCGGCCCTGCTACATTACTCTTAAACGTACTAACGTTATTAAGTAAGAACTCCTCTGCTGCTTCTTCTATCTTATCGTGTATATTGAATATAATAGTACTCATTACCACTCCTTCTCAGTAGCATCTGCTACAGTTACATTCACACTGCTTCCATTTATGTCTGCGTAAGAAGCTACATCATAAACTAGGTTACCTGCACCGTCCACATCAAACTCTACTACAGGAGTAAGCCCGTTGTACCCTGATGCACCTCTAATTCCCTGCAAGCCGCGTAACCCCTGCAAACCTTGTAGTCCTCTTATCCCTTGTATACCTTGTACACCTTGTGGGCCTACAGCACCTTCTAATCCGTCCTGTCCGTCTTGTCCATCAGCACCTGTATCACCTTTTGGTACCGTTAAGGTAGTACCATCCCACGTCACATTACTGCCAGGTGCTCCGGTAGCTACCGTCATATTGATGATGTTTAGCATGTTAGCCAATGTACCATCTGTAATAGCTGTATTAATATCCTCAATAGCACCTATTTGTTCTGCTACGGATCGTACTACATCATACTTACTATCTATCTCCCTATCAACAGCTAAGTCAACTGGAGACGTAAAACTAGTCTGTCGTCTCATCTACACCCATCCTTTTTCTTGTATATTCCTATTAAGTGGTCCATCTGCAGTCATTACACCCAAGGTCTTAGCTCTTTGTACACTTGCTTCAAACCTTTGATAGTGCGTGTTATTCTCTGCTTGTATATTACCATCAATCGAACCATGTCCTCTATACCCTATGTAGTGCAACAACGCCTCTACTAACTGTACTGGCAGATCTATATCACTAGCTAGTATCTCTGGTGTGTTCACTATCAATGTTGGTTGTTTTACATATATCACACTGATATACGCACCACCAGTAGCCACAGGTACTTGAATCTTATTCCAACTAATCGTCATAATACTTAACGGATCGTCTTCTCTATTAATCCCAATCTCAGTTCCATCTTCCTCATACGCTGCACTTATGTACATCAAGTCATTAGGTAGCTTGTACACTGTATCACTTATTCTTTCATAGCTATCATTGTTATCAGTTATTCTACCCAACTCTATAATGACTTCTTCTGTATCAAGAGGGAACCTCTTATACAGCTCTATCATCCCTAAGTTAATGAATGATATAACAGAGTCAGTATCATCCTTAACTGCTAACTTTTTTAACTCGCCTTTAACAGCTAAGTCTATTACTTTTTCTACTGTCATTTCTATCCTTTAAATCCCCATTATAGCAATTTTATCCTTAATCCACTATTAACTAGAACACTGTTGAACAACCTGATCCATGATCCTCATCATGATTGAACCTAGCCCATATACTATCGATAGCTTCCTCATCACCGAACTCACCGCTTACCTGCTCACTCGGTAACCTAATATCAATCATACCTAACTGACTAATGCAGTCGATCGCGTCATCATGACCCGCAAAGCCACTATATGTAGTATACTTCAACTGCTTCATAGTCTCCTGCATATCTGGCGTATCAGCTAGCTGTTGCGGAAACCACATCTTCTTATTCTGGAACTGTGGTAACATATATCTGAACCTCTCATGTTTATTAGTACCTGTACCCTTACTCAGTATCCCCTCTCTAGTAATTGGAGCACCTTTCTGTTTAGCAAAGCTGAAGTACTGATTCCTTTTCTGCATCATCTCTTTTAGGGCAAACACGTGAGCCTTCTGCTGTCCATCTACCTCAATACCTACTTCAATGTGGTTTCCGTACCTACCCCATGTTTGTAGCATCCTAAACAACTCATTATACTGCTCTTGTATTCCTTGTCTTCTTACACACACATCCAGCAGGAAGTAGTCCGCATTATGACTCACAGCCCATACCATCAATCCACTGAAGTCACTCTTAGCTTCACTTGTAGTTGTGAAGTCAGTAGTTATGTACAGTGTATACGCACCTAAGTTCTGCATAATATTCTCTCTATTGTACTCCTGAATCAAGCTGTCTGGTACCATTCTATCTTCTTCATTCGCCATCTTAAGCATACGCTCTTGATTGAACGCTCTAGTAGTATTACTCTTAACTGCTTGCAGGTACTGCTCCCTAACAGCTTCATACGGATGCATTTCTACCCACGCACCTCTGAACTCCTCTTCAGTAGTAGTCTCATCTATCTTCTCACAAATCGGTATAGCTACAGGTGTGTATGATCCATCTAGTAATGTCTTAACATTTGGGTCTCTCATATGGAATGGTGTAAACACGTTAATTATCTTACCTTTACCTCCACCTTTCAGTGCATTGATCGCATCGGCATTAATCATATCCTCTAAGTTACCCATTATCGTCTCTGAGTAAGCAGCTGCCATATTTGGTATGATATCATCGAACAGTATCCAATCTGGTCTATGTGCACCATGATTCGATCTAACCCCCCTGATATTACCTGAACTCGCCCCCATAGTCCTTAACAGGAACACTCTCTTATCTAGCTTCTCATTAGCCTTAACCGGCTTTCTAACCCACTCAGCCTCTGTTTCGGTAAACCTCATACTCTCGAAGTAACTCTTACAGAACTCGCTATCTTCACACATCGATCTCAACGCAAGCGCCATTACACGCCCCCCACCTTGTGCACTAGCACCTACAGCTAGTATAAAGTATATTGGTCCATAATTTGGTACCTCGCCCTTAACTGCACAGTAAACAGGTAGGAACGCTGTAATTACACTCGACTTACCTAATCCCCTACTCATCATAATAGCTATACGTTTATTATTGATATTAATCTTATCCTGTACTTCCTTACTATACGGGTAATTCTCTCTAGTTATGTTACCGAACAGCAAGTCTACTATCCAGTAGTGTACCAACGGTGAATCGAACTCAAAATCCGCTCCATTAACTAACCTCATTATATTGAAGAAGTCAATCGCATCAGCACTAGGTATATAGTTCCTGAACTCCAAGTCTATATTAAGTAGTGCTTCTTCTATATCAAATACGCTATCGTTATGCTTAGCCATCTACTATCTCCGCATCAAGTACTACTGCACTACCTAGCTTCTGCGCATCTTTCATACTATAACCATTCTCCAGCATCTTTCTCTGGTTATTAGCTAGTACAGCTAGTTGTTCATTCAACTGTGTCTGCATATCTTTAGTCTCTGCACTCATACCTACACTCAATTCTATCTGAGCATTCTCTGGTGGCTTAACATGTGTCAGTAACTTATCAGCAGCATTAATTCTATCCTTACTATGGTAGGCACCAGTCATCTCCTTAGCTAGTACAGCTACAGCTTCGTACCTTGATGATTGAAACATTAGATGCAATGGCATATCACTCTGTGTCAGTATCTTCTGTACCATCGGAGTACGTCTGAACCTACTAGCTGCGTTAGTTAGCTCTCTGTATTCCATACTCTCAGTGTCTACACCAATCCTGTCTATAACAAACTGATCACTTGCTCTAGCTCTTCTATACGCCTCTGTAACGTTCTCTTCTGATTCCAAGTATGCACAGAACTTCAACGCATTGATGTAGTTCCTCATCGAGTACTGACCTTCTAGCATTACATTACTATATGTAAGCAAGTTATCCATGAACTCATCACCATTGAACATCGGATCACTATTAGCTTCATTAAGCATTCTAGCTGTCTCTTCTGTAATCGTATTCTTCTTAGCTGGGAATAGTTCCTTTAGCTTCTCTACTGTATACTCAGTAGTCTCTCTTTTTACTATACCTAAGCCCATTAGTAACTCACTAGACCTAGGTCAATCATTAGTAGTAGTCCAATAATTGAAGCTGCTAATATAGCTATCTTGGTTTGCTCTTCTAACCCTATCATTTATTACCCTTTACTTTTCTGTGCTTTAATACCATTATCATTCAGGTACTTAACCACATAGTCATCACTGTCGAGTACTAACTCAACACCATTATCCACAGCTAGTCTATAAACCCACTCTGCTTCATCTTCTTGTCTATTATCTGTAGTATAATCACTACTTTGTATTGTTCTGATATGCTGGAACACTTCGTCTACTGTATAGATACCGAACTCAACACTTTCGTCAAGTCTTACTATACCAGCTATACCACTACTATCTTTAATCATAGTTTATCCTTTAATACCTAATTATACAGTACTAAGCCTTAAACTACGGTTAGTGTTCCTTATTCTTGTACTTGGCTTTCCTACTATACTTCGTCTTATCCGGAACACTTTTAGTCCTCAGGTCAATCTCTCGTCTAGCGAATAGCTCTTTATTATAGTCTCGTTTTTGTTTGGTACTCATATACCTATATCCTTGCCCATAGATGCTTCGACTTCTGCCATTTCTTTACGCAACAGTTCGTATGCTTTAGCTTCTCTAATACGCACCACCTCAGATTTAGTAATTCTGTCAACTAGTACTTGTAACAGTTTATCAACTATGCTTACGATATCTTGTAGCTCCTTATGGCATAATGGAACTACCTAATCATTTAGCATAACATTCCTTTCATTTGATGACAGCGTAACCACATCTGTTTTTGTGTAGTACTGCAGTAGCTCTCTATCAGCAGTAGCTAGATACTTATCTGCATCATCTAAGTACACCACATCATAGTGTGATACGAATTCTATTTTTTCTTGTATATTCATTTTATTTCCTTTGTGCCATATTTAGTATGCTCGTAGCTATACTCTTCCTCTTCTCTCTGTAACCTAAGTAACTTACTTCTAGTTACTACATATTTCCTAACCTCATTCTTCGTATAGAACCAATTTGGTAACCCATTCAGCAGCTCTAGTTTATCCAGTTCATAGCTAGTATCTATATCCTCTTCTACATCCTTACTCACTACTAGCTGCATCTACTACCCTTTCATAAGCCTCTATAGCTACATCCTTATCTAGTAGGAAGCATTCAGTCATACCACTCCATTTCTTACCTTCACAGCTAATCTTGTCATCTACAAACTCCTGGTGTAAGCTAGTCTCCTTAGTAAATACATCATCCACTTCCCTATCTCTCACTATTTTGATAATCGGTGTACATCTATAGCAATCGAAGTAACTACTAATAATCTGTAGCATTCTATCCTTACTACTATGCCCACTGGCCTTACCGAATTTGTACGCAGGTTTATCATAACCTTCCACATGTATCTCCATTAGGTACAATCGCTGTACCTTCTCCTTACCTAGGTTCCTACTTACATTGAACTTCATTATCTGTGTATTCTGATAAGTGTAGTTACTTCTTCTACCAGATTATGCGGTACTATCATCTCATAACCATCATCTTCTGCACGTGTTGGTACTATACCTAGGGCGTGTAACTTAGCTGACAGCATAGCCCATCTTTCTTCGTACGTATCCTGTATACTATAGCGACTAGGACAAAATGTAAGCTTCTGAGGCTCTTCATTATATTCTGCAATATGTTTAGCTATTCTAGCACTTAAGTACTGTGTCTTATTGCTTTTAGGTGCAACCACTACTGACCTAATCTCTTTATGTCTTATCGTAGTTGTTAGGATGTCATCTGTATTAAACATGAACCCTTCGTAGTTACCTAGGTACACAACACCGCTTTCAGTGTATACTACAAACCCGGTACCATCTTCTAGCTCCTCTACCACTCTATATTCTACGAACTCACTAGTAGTTATCACTACATCCTCTATAGCTAGGTCTACCATTATTGGTAACCCTAGTAACTCTTTTGTCTTATTCTTTATTAACTTTATCATATTATACCTTATTATTTTTCTTCTACTTTAAACTTGTAGTTAGCCAGCTCCGCATATTTCATCCTAGTTGCTATGTTATCTGTAGTTATATTATCCATCGCAACTGAAGTGTAGTACCATGCCTTACCTGCTTCTGTCTTTATATACGCATCGGATGACCATTCTACTTTATTGCTAGTATCTTCAGTGACGTTCATCTCTTCAGTCGTCTTAATGATCTTAGCTATACCAGTTACCTTGTTAGTTGTAATGGTTATACCTTTAGTACTGTCGTACACTTTTATACTATTACCGTTAAACAACGGATCTATGTACTCCGGTCTATGCTTAGCTATGTACACTGCGTTCTGTAGTGTCCTGTGACCTACTGCCCATTGTTTGGCTATGTCACTTTGCTTACCTTTGGTAGTCTGGTATTGTTTTAATGCACTCATTACTTTCTGCGTATCTGTTAGGTTCCTTCTAGTATTGAGGCTCTTTACAATCTTAGCCACAGTAGCGTAATCTAGTTCTGGACTTAGTACTCTAGTTGTTATAAGAGTATCGGTAGCTACGCAAGCTATCTGTCTGCATCTACCATCTACAACCTTCTCTCCAGTACCGTCATCCCACAGTACAATATCATCCTGCAGCCCGTTAGCTCTTATATCTTCAGTGAGTGCTAGTTGTTCCGCTTCGCTGGCTAGTGCTACTATACCAGCTAATTCGTGTATCTCGTATGTCATTTATACTCCTTATGCGTATATTATACGTTAATTGTGCTTAATAAATACTTAACCGCATAAATGCGTACTTGTATTCGGTAGCTTTGTTATATATAACTATCTATATGTTGTGCGTAGTTAGTCTCAGGTACGTATAAATGCGTATTTAACTTAAACGAAGCTTAGCCTCATGTGTGGTATTTTTATATTTTTGCGTAGAGGGTCAGTATAGGGTTTGTGGGACTTATTCCGATATAGGCCCCCGGTACTTTGATAGAAGGTACCATATATTTTATAGTGCCTGTTTAAATAACTATACAGCTTAGGCAACTGTACCACATAACAAGGAGAGTATGATGGAAGCAATAGCGATAGTAGTGATATGTATAGTAGGTATCTGGTTAACAAGTAGTAAGTCAGAGAGAGGCCAATGGTCTGACTGGAAGCTGTAATGCAACAACGGTACACACTTAAAGAGTTAAAGATACAGGAGATACACAGGTTGATAGATGACCTAGCTACTCCTATCGTAGAGGTACCTAAAGCTAAGCCTACATTCGTAAGCTATAAGCTAGAGGTAAAGCAGAGATGTACTAAGACAGAACAGGCTATAGCAGCTTATACTTCTTAGTATTGGTTACCTAGTACACAGGGATAAGGTGTACACATAAGAGAGCAGAGTACTCTCAATCGTTCTGAGGAGGACAAGAAGATGGAATTATTAATTATAGCAGTAGTAGTAGTGATAGGTTACTTTATGGTAGTACACGGTTTAAACTTAGTAGGTGCAGCCAAAGAGACAGGTAAAGTAGTAGCTAGAGGTGTAGCAGAAGTTCCTAATGCAACTAGATGGGTAGCAGAAGAAGCTAAACTACAAAACAAAGAATACAAAGTTCAGGTAGAGACAATGGGTGATGAGTACAAAGCATCGTATAAAGAAGCTTATACTAAACAAAGAAGGGAATCAAATGTTAGATATAAAGATGCATTCAAAGTCCAAAAGGCTAGACACGCTGAGTTAGACAAAGCTATGGCTGACCTAGACATTAAGTAGTATTCACACAGCCCATCTATAAGAGAGTAGGTGGGTTGCAGTGAGCGCTATTAAATTAGACTCAAATTAAAACAAAAAGGAGACTGCTTGTTACAGTTGAATTGTGAAAATGCTGATCATCAACAGTATCACACTAGATGTCACCTGGCTTATAGGATGAAGCAATCCTGACCGAAGGGAAGGGTAGCTTCAAGCAGTACTATCAATCAAGTAGTACAGTACTACTACACAAGTCAACAGCATCGTACTACATTATATGTAGTAACAATCACAACTACACAACTACAACATAGGACATTGTAGCAACAAGCAATCGTAGTAACAAAGAGTTGACCGTAACGTCATAAAACTATGTATGTACCACTGGTACAGCTAACGGGGTCATTCCCACATATTAAGGAGAAAAAGATGACAAATACTACAAACAACAACGGAACAACAATAAGCAACGAAGTAAAACAAACAAGACTAGAAACAAGTATGTCAATGGCAGCATTAGACGCCCTAATTAGAACTACTGTAGAAGCTACAGACATAAGTTCATTGGTTAACAAGTATGAACAGTACATGATGAAGCTGGAGGAAGTAGAGAGTAAGTATAAAGACTTCCACATGCAATTACTTACAAGTATCGTACCAGAAAAAGCTATAACTACACTACTAAGAGTTCTTATAAAAGAAGGGGTAACAGCGTACTCTTACATAGATAGAAATGTGGTAGCGTCTAAAGTTGGTAAAAAGTTACTTCCAAAGTCTGCTAAGAAGGGCTCTGCTGTTAATAGACAAATTGCTGCACTGAGTTTAGGATTAAACCTTGTAAATATTGCTGCAAGCATGAATCTTGCGAGCTATAGGGGGATTATTAACGCCGAGAAGCACAATATTAGTTCCCTTGAAATAAATCCTAACTTAATCCCACATACACTAACGCACGCTGCTCAGCAAGTAAGAGCAAACACTATCATGCTATGCAAACCAATTCCACACACTACTAAAAAGCAAGGTGGTATGATTACAGCAGGTAAAACAATGCTTAACAGCTCTGGTTTTAATAGCGTTAAACTACAGTCACAGTCTACTTGTGACGCTATGAACGCTTTACAAGATGTAGCCTACGAGTTACGAACAAACCTTACTGAAGAAGTACTTGTACAGTACACATCAGAGGATAAATGGTTCAACGAAGATGGTCAGTTCATGCAAGGTGAATGGAATAAGTTAATAGCAGACGTTAAGCTAGCTAAAGAAGGTCCATTTTACTTTGCTGTATCAGCAGATGACAGAGGTAGACTATATGAGTTAAGTGCATACTTAAAATACCAAGGAGACAAGTTCCAAAAGTCTATGCTAGAGTTTAGCAAGAAAGAACATTGTACAGATGAGGGTCTTACATACTTAGCTATTGCTATATGTAATGAGTTGCATGACGATAAGATATCGTTTAACGATGCTGTGGAGTGGATAGATGCTAGAGAGATTACGGAGTTAAGAGAATTAACTAAAGGTAACCCAATCGCAACTACATTAGTAGCCGACTATTGTGATGCACTACAAGGTAAAGCTATAGGTACTATAACACACTGGGATGCAACAAACTCAGGATTACAGTTCTATTCACTTATAGGTGCAGATAGACAAACAGCTAGCTTATGTAATGTATTCGATACAGGTTCTATAGCAGATGCATACAAAGCACTTGCAGTAGCACTTAACAAAGCAACAGACACAGACTCGTTTAACAGAAGTAATGTAAAGAATGCCTTTATGGTATTCCTATACGGTTCTATGGCTAAGAATATCCTATTTAAAATAGAAGATAAGAAGAATGGAGTTACTGCAGGTATTGCAGAATTCTTTCCTGAAGACTGGTCAGAAGAAGCTATGTGGACTACATTTACAGAAGCAATGGAAGCTATTGCACCAGCAGCTATCAAGCTAATGAACCTTATGTATACATATAATACTGAAGGTACTACAAAGTTCCAATGGACTATGCCTGATGGTTTCAAAGTAGAGACTACTTCAGTAGTATCATACTCTGGTACAGAAGATGATGATAAGAACAAGCAAATCAAAGGTTGGTTCATAGACCTAAAAGGTAAGACACATGAAGGTAGTGCATCAATCAAGCTAGAAGAGTACGCTAAGTTTAGTAGATCTCTAGCTCCTAACATTATCCATTCTATAGATAGCTACTTTGGTAGGGAAGTGATTAGAAGATGTGCTAGTGAAGGTATTGAAGTATCATTCATTCATGATTCATTCGGTGTACACCCAAACAACTCTGCAAGACTACATGAGATTGCTAGAGAAGTTGCTATAATGATATTAGAGTCTAACTTACTTGAAGACATCCTAATGGAGCTAAATCCTGTACAAACACAATGGAACATCAAGAAAGGTAAGCTTGCTAAAGGCACACTTACTACGGCTGATATTAATAATTCTTCGTACATCTTAAGATAAGGTGTGCGTTATGATAAATAATATAATACCAATTGGTTGGGATAGTGCAGCAATAGGGGCAGTATGCTCACTTACATGGTGTGTAATATGGTACAAGTCAGTACAAAAGAGTAAAGAGGTGACGTCCTTAAAGAAGTCATCTCCTTCCCCAGAACAACTACTAAAATGGTCAGTATGGAGGTACCAAAAGTCGATCATGCCTAAGTACCCTAAAAGAAATCAAGACTATTGTAGTCATATATGGGCTGGATCAAGATGTGCACTATGTGGAAAATACTATAAAAAGGATAAATAATGAAAACAATCATAACAGACATAGAAACATTCACATTAGTAAACGAAGAAGCTTTAGATGATCTGTGGCTAGATCAGTTAGATCAACCTCAAGATGATATATTAACATTTGATGAGCTAGTAGAGCAAGTCTTTCTTACCCAAAACAGAACAGCTATGATGTTCGTAGATATAGACTGGGAACACTAGGTAACATATACGCAGGACTCCTAACCGAGTCTTGTACTATGTGTTTGTTACTAAGTACCGCATAATGGCGGCTAGTACATTAGGACACAGAACATGGCGATGTATACACGCAATATTTCTACCGGAAGGTCTCACCGACTTTTCTCGCCCAAGCTTTACACCGAACGTGGCCGGTGCTTTATGATAGTAGGTAACTACTAAAAATTAAAACAAAAGGAATAAAATGGATGGCATAGACCTAGACAAAATCGCAGCTGGAGTTAACCCAAGTGGATTAAACCCGGAAATTGAAAAGAAAGCGGAAGAATACGCAAAAAGAGACTGGCAGATGTCGGTAAAGCCGATGCTAGATGTAGTGTTTACAGGGAACGATGAGCTACCTGTAGAAACAATTGCAGACTTGCAAAACGCCTTATTTCAACATAAGTACGATGTACTAGTTGCATCAGATGAAAAGAAAGAAGCCGCTAAAGCTAACAAGCTTAGATGGTAAACCCTAAAGGAGCAGGTATGTACTTGCCTGTTCTTTTAACTATATATATGAGTAGCCGCGTCCTCCTTAACAGCCTTACTCTCTGGGCTGGTGGCTACTTATATATGTAGTTAAGACTACAAGATTTTAAACTAAAGGATATACTATGGATACAATGAGTGCATTTGCAAATGGTCAAGCAAATAGAGGTAAAGAACTGATGGTGTTTGACTGGCATAAAGCTGCTAAGCTGATTAAAGAATCAGGTGCTAAGGAAGCTTCCGCAGGGCTAGCAGGAGATTGGGAATACACCGGTGGTACTATCCTAGAAGATGGTAAACCTATGAACGGTGGAGCTTATCTAGCCTCTACATGGGCTACTCCTGAGATTGAAATCGATGGAGAAAAACAAGACTGCTTTATTATGCAAAGTGAGCAACCTACATGGGACGCTGGAACAAACTGGCCAGAAGGCGTAAGTATACAATAAAACTAAAAAGAAAAGGATATAAAATGTTAGGAAAATTATTTACAGGTGCGCTTGAGTACACATCACAAGCAGTAGGTGAGCTTGCTCATCAAACAGGAAAAGTATACGACATAGTAATTGATGAAGTCGTAGAATTAAAAGATGCTGTAGTTAACAGCACAGACACAATCACTAAAGGTTACGATGAAGAGTTATTCTCATCTGACGCACAAGTTGCTCCGAAAGAAGCTGAAACCCATTCTACTATCGAAGTAGTTGACAATGGTGATAACACAGAATCAACCGTAGTTGATGGTGATGTAGTTACTACTGTACAGAAACCAAAGTTCGTATAGATGACCTGGCGTACTAGGCTGTGGTATGTATCCATACTAGTAGTTCTAGTCGCAGGAGCTATGTTTCCTCCTTTTTGGCTATTACTACTACTAGCTACTATAGTAGATAAACAGGAAGAAACTAAAAGAAACAACAAAGAAGCCTTCAAGCAAGCTAACTCGCAAGTCTCTGATGACTATGATGTAGCTATGTTTCGAGCAGACAAGAAAGACTACATGGATGGACCTATCTGGAACAGAAAGCGTAAAGCTCGTCTTAAGTTAGACCGCTATACATGTCAATCATGTGGAGCTACTGATGTACCTCTTCATGTCCACCACACAGGCGGCTATGTTGATATTCCAAATGAGTCACTAACTTGGTTAGTCTCTCTTTGTGAAGCTTGTCATACAAAACAGCACGAGCACTACGGCTATCCTTCTACTATGAAGGGTTACAACGAGTGGAACGCACCACTAATCTAAGGAGACATAATGACAACTATAGCAGTAATGGGTATCGTAACGTTTTTGAACTTACTGATACTTAAAGTTAAATTTGAAAATGACAGGATACCTGACCTAATACTTGACGTATGTGGGTTACTAGTACTTGTTTATATATTTGGAGGTACGTTAGGTGGCTCTTTAGTCGCTATGATAGCGTCATTGCTTTTATCAATCTATCTTTGGTTCTTCCCGCCTAAACTAATGGCTTAGGAGATACTATGATGTATACACCAAATAACAACTCTTCTGACTTCTTTCATATACTAGCTGACGTACTTGAAGCTAGAGAAGCGGAGTACGAAGCACAGCAGCGTTACATCAAATTTTGTAATGAGCAAACCGCTCAATACTACAGTAAAAAGAATCGTATCAGGTTCAAACTAAAAAGGAAAAGACATGCAAGGTAAATCATACTACGACAAGTTAGGCAAGATGTCTACAAAACAACTCAAAGCAGCTCTTAAAACAAAGAGTGGTATCCGTAGAAATCCTTCTGTAGCTGACATCAGAGCAGCCATAAGTGAGCAAGACATTACAGGCTGCTACTCACATAAGCAGCACAGGAGTATATCATGATACGTTTACTATCAGGTACTGTACTCATGTTAATGGCGATGACTATGGGCGATCTACACATAGCCCTTACAGGGGATGTAACTTTAGCACAAGTAGCTACCCGTCTTGAGCATGTTAGTGTCTTTTTACTTGGACTATTTTTATTTGTAACAGGTGTAGAGAAAATGGCACTAACCTCCGTAGAATCCACTACAACAAACTAGTCTATACGTGGCTATGAACAACTACTCTCTATTTACATAGGTACGAACTTGGCATAGTCCGTATCTTACTTTACATTTAAGTAACTACTTTAGTTATTTATATGTGACGTAATATGAAAAAACATACACGACTCGAAATTATATACCTCTACTTTTACATACACTACAAGGAGCAAATTATGCCTAAAATTACACAATGCAGAGACCACAATAAACCACGCAAAGTATATCCACCTAAAGTGGTTAAGCCTATACCTACTACTAGTAGACTACCTGATGTACCTACTAAACTTAAGCGTACTGGCAAAATTAAGATTACCAAAAAGCTTGATGTATTAGCTTCTAAGAAGCTTACTCTGAAACAGCTACTGTCATGAAAACTGGTCTACCAACTAAAGTAGCTACTCATGTCATCAATTATGGTTACATTGAAAAGCTTACTTGGGAAAAGTGCGACTACCGTCCATAGGTAGTCTACATATGCTGAAGAGCCTTGTACTAACTCACTACTGACAAATTACAAAAAATAAGGCACTATACAAATGAAATTTTCAAATCTATTTATACCAACAACAAAAGAAACACCATCAGATGCGATATTACCGTCACATCAGTTTTTACTAAGAGCTGGATTTATCAATCAGCAAGGGGCTGGTCTTTATAACTATTTAC
>Ga0193960_1000167_pt1 | contig 26791 bp, 26 predicted proteins | sample FB_3_MG_FD_140338 | JGI IMG/M metagenome (GOLD analysis project Ga0193960, IMG submission 140338) | Microbial mat bacterial communities from the Broadkill River, Lewes, Delaware, United States - FB_3_MG | ecosystem: Environmental > Aquatic > Freshwater > River > Microbial mats | place: USA... | reverse complement strand
TTCCTTTATATAATGGTTAGATTCTCTAAGTGGCAGTATGGACTTGGAGCTGTTGCGGCTCTTGCTCATGATACGATCTTGGTATTAGGTTTATTCTCTATTTTCTACGGTTTCTTACCATTCTCTTTAGAGATTGACCAAGCGTTTATTGCAGCTATTCTAACTGTTGTTGGTTATTCTATCAATGATACAGTGGTTGTGTTTGACCGTATTCGTGAGTATTTAGGATTACATCCTAAGAAAGATGAAGCAGAGGTTACAAATAGTGCTCTTAACTCTACGTTGAGACGTACATTTAGTACATCACTTTCTACATTCGTTGTGTTATTAGCAATCTTTGTGTTTGGTGGTACCTCTATTAAAGGATTTACTTTTGCACTTCTTGTAGGTGTTGTAGTGGGTACTTATTCATCACTATTTATTGCAACTCCTATTGCATTCGATACTCGTAAGAGAATTGCTGCAGTTGCTGCTAAGAGAAAGAAATAATTTCTATTAGATTATAATATATCAAAAGAGCTGAACATTAGTTCAGCTCTTTTTTTTGTATCTTAGCACTTATGAAAAAGAATATATTACTTAAGGTGATTGTAACAGCTCTTGCTTGGCTTTCTGTTGTTGTTATTTATTTATGGTATAATGAAGAAGAATTCACAATGAACGATATGTGGCACCTATGTGTGGCATTTGCATTATTGTGTTTTCTGTTTTTCTTTCATTATCGTAACAAGGATAGGAAAGAGAAATTAAAGGAATAAAAAAAGGAGGCTATAAAGCCTCCTTTTTATATTATATAGATGTAATCTAAGATTCTTTCTTGTAGAATTTCTTAGGTTGTATCATGTTCTCTGGTTTAAGAAGCTCATCTAATTCATCTTTAGAAAGAAGTTTCTCTTCAAGAACTAAGTCATATACACTTTTGTTCTCAGCTAGAGCTCTCTTAGCAACTCTAGAAGATGCTTCGTAACCTAATGTAGGGTTAAGAGCTGTAACGATACCAATTGAGTTCATAACCATATCTCTACAACGTCCTTCGTTAGCAGTAATACCGTCAATACAAAGATTTCTAAGGATACCGAATCCTCTTTGTAACATTTTGATTGAACTAAATGTAGTGTCTACGATAACAGGCTCCATAACGTTAAGTTCTAATTGACCAGCTTCAGCAGCAAAAGTTACTGTTAAGTCATGTCCAATTACTTTATAACAGATTTGGTTAATAACCTCAGGAATAACTGGGTTAACTTTACCTGGCATGATAGAAGATCCTGGCTGCATAGGAGGTAAGTTGATCTCACCTAATCCACATCTAGGACCTGAAGACATTAAACGTAAATCGTTACATATCTTAGATATTTTAACTGCCATACGCTTAAGTGCAGAAGAATATATTACGTAAGAACCAGTATCAGGAGTAGCCTCAATAAGGTTACCAGCAAGAACGAAAGGTTCACCACTAATTTCAGCTAATGCTTTAACACATTTAGCAGAATATTCTGGCTCAGAGTTAATACCTGTACCAATAGCAGTTGCTCCCATGTTAACTTCTAGGAATAACTTAGCCATTTGGTTAAGTCTTGTAATTTCTTCCTCAAGGTTACAAGCATACGCTTCAAATTCCTGACCTAAAGTCATTGGAACAGCATCTTGTAATTGAGTACGACCCATTTTAATTACATCTTTAAATTCAACTCCTTTAGCTCGGAAAGAATTAATAAGAATTTGTAGGTCTGCAACTAACTCTTTGTTCATGTATATCAAAGCTAACTTAATAGCAGTAGGATATGCATCGTTAGTTGATTGTGATAAGTTAACGTGGTTATTTGGGTGACAATGTTCGTATTGACCTTTTTCGTAACCCATCAACTCTAATGCACGATTGGCAATAACCTCATTTGCATTCATGTTTGTTGATGTACCAGCACCTCCTTGAATCATATCAACAGGAAAGTGATCGTGGTATTTGCCAGCAATAACCTCTTGACACGCTTTACAAATAGCATCATAAACTTCGTCAGTTAATAATCCTAAATCGTGGTTTGCAACAGCAGCAGCTTGCTTTACTACAGCAAGACCTTTGATATAATTAGGATATGTTCCTAATGTAATACCACTGATGTTCTCAAAGTTTTCAATAGCACGTAGAGTTTGTACTCCATAGTATGCTTCTGAAGGAACTTCTTTGTTCCCTAATAAATCATGTTCAATACGAGTTTTCATATTCGTAAATATTTAATTGATAAATTTTATCCGTATTAATTTAATACGGCAAAATTATAAAAGCAGTTATCATTTAACGAATATTTAGTACTTTTTTTCTGAAAAATAATATGTTAATAAAGCAAAGCTGCCTGTTTTAGGAGTGTTTTGAGTCTATTGAAATTGTATTTGTGAGAGGTGTGTTGTAAGTAGGCAAAGATGTTAAATAGTAATATGTTATAAAACATATAGGGAGAAACTCCCCCTATATATTATTCATATTTATTCAAAATCTTCATTATTCTCTTCTGTCTGACTAAGAGGAGTTAGGTTGTCAGGGATTTCTTCTTCGTTTTTGAAGTATGGATAAACATCCATGATATTAGTATCTGAGACTTGAGCAATTTCAAAAGGTACTATGTAAGTACTGAAGCTCTTATCTAAATATGTCAATGCAGTATTAATATCTTTAGCTGCAGTAAGAACATGTTGGTTAGTTCTTTTTTCTTTTCCTGTTAATTCATCTGCATCAAGAATGGCAACTTTACCTTTGTACCATCTATCATCATTCTCGTTATCAGAAGGAATTATTTCGGATATGTTAGATTTTTTAAGAGCAGAAATAAGAAATGGGGCTTGAATAAATGTTTCAAGTTCTGTGTATATTCTTGCTTCGGCTTCTGTGTACGAAACTGCATCAACAAGATATGTTTCTGACACTTTTTTCTCTTTGCCATCTTCTCCTGTCTTGATGTATTTTACTTTACATTCAAACCAATTGTGAGTACTCATAGTGATTAGTTATTAAAGATTAGGGTAAAAAAAAACTGCCCTTCGTTTGAAGAGCAGTTTCTGAGTAGCGAGAGGCGGGCTTGAACCGCCGACCTCAGGATTATGAATCCTGCGCTCTAACCAGCTGAGCTACCTCGCCGTTGTTCTCATTTGCGTTGGCAAAGATATGTATTTTTTGAATATGTCAAAACTATTTTGAAAGAAAATATGTATAAAAACTCAAGGGGATTTTGATATCTTTGTATCTAGAAATCGTATCACATTGAAAACTACTATGAAAGCAAATAAAGAGCAGCTAAATATTATTAAAGATTTTTTTATAAATAAATTGTGGAAGGATGATATAAGTACATTTTCTTTCACGAAAAGACATTATTATAAGTTACTTCGTTGTCTAACTTTTACTATAAATAGATACATTGAGGATAAATCTATGATAAAAGCTTCTGCTTTGACGTACTATACTCTGATGTCTATTGTTCCACTTTTAGCTCTTATTTTAGGAGTTGCAAGAGGTTTTGGACTTGATGACATATTAGAAAATGAACTTCGAAATAATATGCTTACAATGGGTAATAGCATTGAAAAGGTGTTTGAGTTCGCAAAGAATATGATAGCAAATGCTAAGGGTGGAATGTTTACTGGTCTTGGATTTGGAATTTTATTATATGCAGTTATAAAGGGATTGGGTAATATAGAGAATTCCTTCAATGGAATATGGGGAGTTAGAAAGAAGAGATCCGTAGCTCGTCAATTTAGCGATTATATGTCTGTGATGATCATGATGCCTGTGTTTCTTATTGCTTTGAGTGGTATAAACGTTTTTGTCGTTGCTACAATGGAGAATCTTGGAGCAGAATATAGTATGTTTGGGTCTATTAGTCCCTATATTGTTCAATTAATGAAACTTCTGCCTTATGTCATTATATGGATCTTATTTGTGTTCTTGTATATCTTTATACCAAATACAAAGGTTAAGTTTAAGCCTGCTTTAATATCTGGTATTATTATTGGAACACTTGTTCAATTATTACAGTGGGTATATATAAAGTTTCAAATAGGAGTTGCTTCTTATAATGCTATTTATGGTAGTTTTGCAGCAATACCTTTGTTATTGATTTGGATTCAAATGAGCTGGTCTCTTGTCCTTCTAGGCGCACAGATGTGTTATTATATGCAGAATATAGATGGTATCGATGGAGTCTCAGAGGAGGGATATGTTTCTGTGAGATCAAATAGAATATTGTTAATAGTGCTTCTACATAGAATAGTAATGTTGTTTAAAAATGGTGAGAATGCTGAGGGGATGAATGATTTATCTAGAAATATTAATATAAAGTATTCTCATGTTTTAAGGGGAATAGAAACATTATTAACTTGTAATTTGATTGTTGAAGTGAATAAGGAAGATGACAATGTTTATTTACCAGCAATTGATATTAATAGTTTAACTATAGCTGATGTAATGAAGAAAATTGATTCATATGGTGAATCTTTTGATTATAAGGTTACTGGTCTTGGTGATGATTTCTCAACAAGATGGGAGGTTAGATATGATAGTATGATAACTGAACATATGGGGGATAGATTGCTTATAGATGTTGAAAAGATGCTTTAGGACTCATTTTTAATTATGGCTTTATTTTATTACCTTGCGTTATAAGCAATTATTTCAATAGGGGTAAAAGACATTTTATGAAGAAAAAGATAGAATTAGAATATAGTGTACCATCATCACCAAAAGTATTATTTAAACGTTTATCTACAGTTGATGGTTTGGCTGAGTGGTTTGCGGATAAAGTAGACTCAAAGGATGATATTTATACTTTCGCATGGGAAGGAGAGGAGCAACAAGCTAGATTGATGGAAATGATTAAGGATGAGTCTGTATCATTTCAATGGATAGAGGATGAAGGAGAAGAGTATTACTTCAAATTCTGTATGGAGATAGATCCAATGACAAATGAGGTTGCTCTTATTATTACAGACTATGTTGATGAGGATGATGAAGATGATTCTATAGAGCTTTGGGACAAGCAAATAGATGAATTATTAAAAACACTTGGTCTTTCATAGATAAAAAATATAAATCTAAAATAGGATTTCGCATGCAATAATAGATAATTAGAGATATTATTATTTATTTTTGTAGAAGAAATAATAACCGAACGTAATTGTTCGGTTTTTCATTAATAAGAAGTATATATGAAACGTCTTAATTGGTTTATAATAAAGAGTTTTCTTGGACCATTAATTGCAACTTTCTTTATCTGTATGTTCATTCTGCTTATGCAGTTTCTTTGGATGTATATTGATGATATTGTTGGAAAGGGTTTAGATTACTCTGTTATTGCTGAGTTGCTATTTTACATGTGCCTTAGATTGGTTCCAATGGCGCTTCCTCTAGCGGTCTTACTAGCTTCTATAATGACCTTTGGTAATTTGGGTGAGAATTATGAATTGATAGCATGTAAGGCTTCTGGAATATCTCTTTTAAAAGTAATGCGACCACTTATTGTTTTAGTTGTATTTATTACTGGTTTTGCTTTTGTCTTTTCTAATAATATTGTCCCAATAGCTGCATTGAAAGGTGGAGTTTTACTTCATGATATCAAGAATACTAAGCCTGAGATGATTATTAAGGAAGGAGTTTTTACTGAACTTCAAGATTTTAATATTAAGGTTGATAAGATAGATAAAGAAACGGGAATGATGTATGACATCATTGTTTATAATCATAGAGATAAGCGAGCTGGAAATAATGAAGTTACTGTTGCTGATTCAGGTAGGATTATTGTTGATTTACAGTCTAAGAATACTCAATTCATATTCTATAGTGGAAGTCTATATAAGGAAAAGAATGCTCGTAATAGAGATAAATTGAATAAGCCATATACAAGAATACATTTTGCAGAACAGAGAATGAGTATCCGTTCTAAAGGAGATGGTTTTAAGCGTTCAGATGAAGATATTTTTTCTAATAGTTATGGAATGCTCAATGTGGTTCAGCTAGATAAGCAAAGAGATTCATTGCTTAGTAAGCTTGATTTCTCAGAGGAGTCTTTTGCAAAAAGAAGATTAGCTTATGATTATCATTTGTTAAAGAGTGACAATACTCTAGATACAATAAAAAAAACTAAATCGTTTGAAGTATTGAATGTAGATAGTCTTATTTTAAAATCTAGTATAAATGACCAGTCAAGGATAATTGAAAGAGCTCTAAAAAAGGCTAGGCAGGTTAGTACACAAATAATGAATAGTAAGGGTGAATTTAATCAAAGAGCAGAGAGGATAAGAAGGTTTGAAATAGAATGGCACCGTAAATTTGTAATGTCTTTGGCTTGTCTAATATTTTTCTTTATAGGTGCTCCCTTAGGAGGAATTATTCGTAAAGGAGGACTAGGTATGCCAGTTGTAGTTTCTATAGTCTTTTATATTCTTTATTATATAATATCTATGACAGGAGAACGCTCGGCTAGAGAAGGTGTTTTTACTTCTGCAGAAGGAATGTGGATGTCTACTTTTATTATTATACCATTAGCGCTTTTGCTTACTTGGCAAGCTGTTACTGATGCTAAGATATTAAGCTCGGAGATGTATATCAATTTCTTTAGACGCTTTGGTTTATATAAAGAGAAGGTTGTAAAAAAAGATAGTATAGAGAATATTGATTCAATTAAATAATAGTATGTCTGATTTGAGGATAGTATATATGGGGACTCCTGATTTTGCAGTTGCTCCTTTGGATGCTTTGATAGAAGCAGGGTTTAATGTGGTTGGAGTTGTTACAAATCCAGATAAACCAGCAGGTAGAGGTAGAAAAATTCAAGAGTCTGCAGTTAAGGTTTATGCGAAGAATAAAGGTCTTACTATTTTTCAGCCAGAGAAGTTTAGAGATGAAGAATTTTTGAGTGAATTACGAGCTCTTAAGGCAGACTTACAGATTGTTGTTGCATTTAAGATGTTACCTCAAGTTGTATGGGATATGCCTGCAAAGGGGACAGTAAATCTTCACGCATCTCTATTACCTCACTATAGAGGTGCTGCTCCTTTGAATTGGGCAATTATTAATGGAGAGAAGGAAACGGGAGTTACAACATTCCTGTTGAAGCATGAAATTGATACCGGAAATATAATTAAGCAGGAGAGAGTTGTAATAGGTGAAGATGAAACAGTTGGCGAACTTCATGATAAGTTAATGGTTGTTGGTTCTGCACTTATAGTAGATACCGTTAGGTCAATTCAGGATGATTCGTATACTCTTATTTCTCAAGAGGAATTGCTAGCAGGAGAGCAATCCATTCATGCACCTAAGATCTTTAAGGAGGATTGTAGAATTGATTGGTCAAAAGATATTAACAATGTTTATAACTTAATAAAGGGACTTAGTCCTTATCCAGCTGCGTGGGCAGTATTCACTAGTGCTGAAGTTAAAGATTTGAGCATAAAAATCTTTCAGGCTTCAAAGGAAGTGTGTGATCATAAGCATACAATAGGTAGTCTAGTGAGTGACTCAAAAACATACCTAAAAGTAGCCGTAAAAGGAGGTTATATTAATCTTTTAACCATTCAGATGGCAGGGAAGAAAAGAATGAACGTTCTAGACTTCTTAAGAGGGTTTGATATAGGTCCTTTTTTAGGCTAATAAAGATTTTTTTTCAGGGTGTCTTTTTATATATGCTGTAACAAACGGGCATATAGGAATTATTTTTGCACCCTTACTTTCTATTATTTCTAGAGTTTGTCCAAGTAATTTAGATCCAATACCTTTGCCTTCTAGTTGTTTAGGAACATATACTCTAGGAATACTATAGATGTTATTCTCTAAAATATAATCAACGACTGCTAATTGACCCTCTACTTCTAATTCAAATCGACAAAGTTGAGTGTTGTTATTAATATTCATGTGGCTAGTATATTAGCGGAGCTTTTCCTCTCATATAGATTCTTTCTCCTGGTTTTGGTTCTTCACCTTTCTTTAGGTAATTAAATTTATATAACATTTTTAATTTTACTCCGTAATCTTGAGAGATAGAATGTAATGTTTCTCCTCTTCTTACTAAGTGGTAATCGTATCCTGAGGCTGCTTTCCTCCTTTTTCTTTTAAGGTATAGTTTTTGCCCAATTCTTAAGTGCTCAGAATTACTCATATCGTTAAAGACATGTAGTTTACGAATTGAAACATCAAAATGTTTTCCTATAGTATGGAATGTATCACCTTTTTGGATTGTTAAGAATATCTTTCCATTTACTATCTCAACTCTTCTGTCAAGTTTATTGTTACCATTTTTATTAGCAAGTAATATCTTATATTCTTTATCGGTTAATTTGTCGTACTTATATAGTTTTTCTTCTTCTATTATCTTAATAAGTCTACTAGCATAGTCTCTTGCTGTAGCATATCCAGCTTTTTTAAGTCCTTTTGCCCATCTTTTATAGTCATCACTCCTAAGTTTAAATAGGAAAGCATACCTCTGCTTACGTGTTAAGAAATTGCTGTGGTCGATGTATGAATCTTCTACATTATTATATTTTCGAAATTTCTCTTTTGGCTTGTCATCATCAATCCTAATATATGGTCCTCTCCAGTCATTATGACATTTTATTCCGAAGTGATTTTTTGCTTTTTTAGCAAGGGTAGATTTTCCATTTCCCGATTCAAGTAACCCCTGTGCTAGGGTAATACTAGCTGGAATTCCAGAGCGTTTCATTTCTTTAATGGCAAGATATTTATATTTGTTTATATATGTTCTTCTTGCTTTATCTTGTGCTAAAGAGTTAAGACTTACTAGGATGAGTATGTATACGAGTATATGTTTCATAGTTAATTATTTGTTTTGCTAATATATGAATAAATAAGGTCTGTTAAAAATGCTACCGTTTACATTCGTAACTAATATCTGTATTTTATGTATATATATAGTACAATGCTAAATGATTGAATGTATGAAAAAGGTAGAACATGTTTTTGAATATAGAGAGTTACTTGTGTCAGAGTTGGACGATATTCAACTAAAGTTAGTTACTTATGCCAGAGAAATGCTAGGATTGGCTTATGCACCATATTCTAATCTTAAGATTGGATCAGCAGTTCTTCTTGAAAATGGAAAAATGGTAGGAGGTAATAATCAAGAGAATGCTGCTTATCCCTCTGGTTTATGCGCAGAGAGAGTTGCTTTGTTTTCATGTAGTTCCCTATTTCCCTTTGTAAAGATTAAGGCTATTGTTGTTGTGTCTTCAAATGAAAATAAGATAATTAGTCCCTGCGGAGCATGTCGTCAAGTGATGGCAGAAGTAATAAAAAGGCAGTCTGAGGATTTTGATGTAATTATGGCTTCTTCTAATAAAGTTATTATTGCTAAGGCTGGGGATTTACTTCCACTTGTCTTTGATTATTGATATAAAAAAAAGACGCTTAAAAGCGTCTTTTTATATATCTATTTGTTATTTCATTTGAGTAGTAAACTCTCTCCAAAGATTATCTTGTTGCGGAGGATTAGCTGTAATTGTGATCTTCTCTTTCTTAACAGGATGAATAAAGCTTATTTCTCTAGCGTGAAGCGAAATACCTCCATCTTGATTAGAGCGAGGGTAACCATATTTAAGATCTCCTTTGATAGGACAACCAATTTTAGCCAATTGACATCGTATTTGATGATGTCTACCTGTGTGAAGGTCAATTTTAAGAAGGTGATAGTTTTGAGATCTTGAAATTAATGAATAATCAAGAGATGCAAATTTAGCACCCTTCTTCTCTTTCTCATACATATGAGACTTATTCTTTTCTCTATCCTTTGCTATATAGCCGCTAATCGTTCCATTTTCAATCTCTGGTCTTTTCTTTACAATAGCCCAGTATGTCTTTGTTATTTCGTCTCTTTCTTGGAACATAGCATTAAGACGAGTTAATGCTTTAGATGTCCTTGCAAAAAGGATGACACCACTAACTGGTCTATCTAGTCTATGAGGTAAACCAAGATATACATCTCCTGGTTTATTATATTTCTTTTTAATATATCTTTTTACTCTCTCACTTAATGGCTCATCACCTGTGTTATCGCCTTGAACAAGCTCGTTATTCTTTTTGTTGATAGCGATAATATGATTATCCTCATAAAGCACTTCTAATCTTTCTTCTCTTCCCATATCAATTATTATTAAGTGATTTAGTATTGCTCCTTCTCGTTAGGGAAGTCTTTATTTTTTACGTCAGCGATGTAAGCTTGAACAGCTCCAGTCATTTCAGCATGAAGATTGTGATATCTTCTTAAAAATCGTGGAGAGAATTCTTGGTTGATACCTAGCATGTCATGAACTACTAGAACTTGTCCATCAACTCCATTTCCAGCACCAATTCCTATAACAGGAATTTGTAGTTTAGATGCAACTTTGGTAGCAAGTGTAGCTGGTATTTTCTCTAGAACAATAGCAAAACAACCAGCAGTTTGAAGTGCTATTGCATCTTCAATAAGTTTGTCTGCTTCTTCTTTTTCTTTGGCTCTTACAACGTAAGTACCAAATTTATGAATGCTTTGTGGTGTTAAGCCTAGGTGTCCCATTACAGGAATTCCAGCAGAAAGTATACGTTTTACAGATTCGCTAATTTCTTCTCCACCTTCCATCTTAACTGCATCTGCACTTGTCTCTTTCATTATCTGAATTGCAGAGCTAAGAGCTTTTTTAGAGTTCCCTTGATAAGTTCCAAAAGGCATATCAACGACAACTAAAGCTCGGTTAACAGCTCTAACCACAGATGCACCATGATATATCATATGGTCAAGTGTGATAGGAAGAGTCGTTTCGTAACCAGCCATTACATTTGATGCAGAATCACCAACAAGGATGACATCAATACCAGCATGGTCAACTATGCTTGCCATTGAATAGTCATAGGCTGTAAGCATTGAAATCTTCTCACCTTTCAGTTTCATTTCTGAAAGGACATGAGTTGTGACTTTCTTAATCTCTGAGTGAACAGACATATTAATAAGTATTTAGTATGTAATTTATTCTGCGAATGTTGCAATTACTGTTTGCGATCCAGTAACTTTTTGATCAAGCTCAACATTTATTTTTGTTCCAAGAGGAAGATAAATATCCACTCTTGATCCAAATTTAATAAATCCAGCATGTTGGTCTTGTTTTATTTCAGTCCCTTCCTTTGCGTAGGTAACAATTCTTCTAGCAAGAGCTCCTGCTACTTGGCGGAATAAAACTTGAACACCTTTTTTGTTTTCTACAACAATTGTAGAACGCTCATTTTCTGTAGATGATTTAGGAAGATATGCTGCCATAAATCTACCATTATGATGGCGATAATATTTAACTATTCCATTTATAGGGAACCAGTTAATATGAACATTAAGCACATTCATAAAGATTGATACTTGAATTCTTCTATCTTTAAGATATTCTTCTTCAGTAGTTTCTTCAATAACGACAACTTTACCATCAGCAGGAGCAATTATTTTATTGTCATCAATCTTTACTTGTCGATTAGGACATCTGAAAAAGTTGATTGCTAAAAGATAGAATACTGATGTGATTCCTAGTACAATATAGAATATTAACTCTGTGTCTACTAAGTAATAGATGATTAAATTGATAGCCGCTAGAATTGTAAAAATCTTTACTAATAGGCTATATCCTGCTTTGTGTATTGTCATAATTAAAAAGTTTTTAGCTTACAAATTTAACATTTGAAAAGCATAAATACAAAAATAAATGGTATTGCTATCAATAAAGCATCAAATCTGTCAAGTATTCCACCGTGTCCGGGCAGTATATTACCTGAGTCTTTGATGTTTAGGCTTCTCTTAAGAAGAGATTCTGTTAGGTCTCCTAGCGATCCTGTGAACACTATTATTACTGCCATGATTACCCAATCAACAGTTTCAATATCAGTTATGTACCTAGAGATGAAGTAGGCGATAATGATTGTAGATAATCCTCCTCCAATGCTACCTTCCCATGACTTGTTAGGAGAGATGCGTTCAAATAATTTGTGTTTACCGAAGCTGACTCCCCAGATAAAAGCAAATGTGTCATTTGACCAAATAAGTATGAATATGCATGCTAGAATGGTAGGTAAATACGTATCTCCACCCCAATATACGATATAATTAAGTGCTGAAAAAGGAATAGCTGTGTAGAATATTCCTGTAAGAGTGTGGGCAATATTGTTAAAAGGATTTTCTTTCTTTCTGTATAATTCAGCTATAAAGATAAGAAATGCTAACCCAAGTGATATTGCATAGATTTTATAATAAGCATAATTCACATGTGCGAAGGATGCAATAAATAGAGATGCCGCACAGAGTGTTCCTAGAACTCTTTGAGGTGCTATTTTCTCTTTAATTAACGTAAAATACTCATTAATTGCACCTATAGTTATTAGTAAAAATAGTGCAAAAAAAGTGTACTGGTTGAAAAAGATACTTCCAAACAGTACAGCTACAAATATTATCCCAGTAAGTGTCCTTTTAATTATATTATTCACCTTTAAACTTATTGATTAGATCTAATGCTTTTTTCTCGTCCTTTTCATTGACAAAGACGTCAATATCTCCGAACATTACAAAGGTAGAATCTTTTTCACTTAACTGAACAGCTTTGATATTATTATTTTCTAATAAATCAACAATTACACCAGCCTTGTGTTCTTTCGTTGTTGAGAAAACTCTTAACCAATCTTTTTCCATTATGTTATTTTTTTTTAGGTGATTACAATGATTCCTATTTGTTGAATTGTACTTATGTAAGAGCCTATTTGTTACGAAAATCCTTTAAGATTATTCTTTAAAGGATTTTCGTAATAACAATAATTGGAAATAAGATTATTTTTTTTCTTCTTCCTGTATATCTTCTTTCTTTTCCTCTTTTGTAGCTTCTTCTTTTAAATCCCATGGTCTTTTCCCAAAGATCTTTTCTAGATCATCACTAAAGATTACTTCTTTCTCTAATAGAAGTCGAGCTAATTTTTGATGCCCTTCAGAGTTTGCTGTAAGAATTTCTTTTGCTCTTGCATATTGAGTTTCTATAAGAATGTTTGACTCTGCATCTATGGCTTCAGCTGTCTTTTCACTATATGGTTTACTAAATGAATAGTCTGATTGACCAGTTGAATCATAGTAACTTACATTTCCAATCTTTTTACTCATTCCATAGATAGATACCATCGCGTAAGCTTGTTTAGTCACCTTTTCTAAATCGTTTTGTGCACCAGTAGATATCTTCTTAAAAGAGATGTCTTCTGCAGCTCTTCCTCCAAGAGTTGAACACATATCATCAAGCATCTGTTCTGTGGTTGTAATTTGTCTTTCTTGAGGAAGATACCAAGCAGCTCCAAGAGCTTTACCTCTCGGAACAATAGTAACTTTTACTAAAGGATGGGCGTGTTCAAGTAACCAACTTACAGTAGCATGTCCAGCTTCATGGTACGCTATTGTTTCTCTTTCGCTCTCTTTAATAATCTTATTTCTCTTCTCAAGACCACCAATGATTCTATCTATAGCATCAAGGAAATCTTGTTTTTCAACAACCTTTTTACTGTATCTTGCAGCAATAAGAGCAGCTTCATTACAAACATTTGCAATATCAGCCCCAGAGAATCCTGGGGTTTGCTTTGCAAGGAAAGCAACATCAAATCCATCTTCTAATTTTATAGGTCTAAGATGAACATTAAAGATTGCTTCTCTTTCTGGAAGATCTGGTAGCTCAACTTGTATTTGTCTATCAAAACGTCCTGCACGCATAAGTGCACGGTCAAGAATATCAGCTCTATTTGTTGCTGCTAGTATGATGACACCTGAGTTCGTATCAAAACCATCCATTTCGGTTAGTAGTTGATTAAGAGTGTTCTCACGCTCGTCGTTAGAACCCATGTTGGGGTTTTTTCCTCTTGCACGTCCTATGGCATCAATCTCATCAATAAAGATGATACATGGAGATTTAGATTTTGCTTGCTTAAAAAGATCTCTTACTCTTGATGCTCCAACACCGACGAACATTTCAACAAAGTCAGATCCTGACATAGAAAAGAAAGGAACTTCAGCTTCACCTGCAACAGCCTTTGCTAAAAGAGTCTTTCCTGTTCCTGGAGGTCCTACAAGTAAGGCTCCTTTAGGTATCTTACCCCCTAGTTTAGTATATTTATCTGGACTTTTAAGGAAAGAAACAATTTCTTCAATTTCTTCTTTTGCTTCAGCCAGTCCTGCAACATCTTTAAAAGATATATTTATGCGTGATTCTTTATCGAAGACCTTTGCTTGAGATTTTCCAACATTAAAAATGCCTCCGCCTCCAGCTCCGCCTTTTCCCATTCTTTTAAGAAAGAAGATCCATATAAAAACGATGATGATTAGAGGTAGCATCCATGAGAATAGTTCACCAAACCAGTCCTTGTGTTCTGTAAAAATAATATTTATTTTGTCTGATTCAGCTAGATTCTCTTGAGCTGCATCAATGTTTTTCTCAAAAGTTTCTAAAGAACCTATTGTGAAAAAGAAATGTGGTCCCGTTGGGCTTGGTTTAGTAATAGTACCAGATGATAGCTCTGAGTAATTTTCAAGACTTTCAGGTTTAAGATAGATATAGACTTTATTAAGATTCCTAATGACCTCAATCTTTTTTACATCACCATTCTTAATCATGCGAGATTTAACTTTGTACCAGCTAACCTCTTGGGGACTTGATCCCATGTTAAGGAATTGTGTAGCAAGTATGACAACAATTAATATTGCATAAATCCAATATGCATTAAATTTAGGAGTTTTCATTTTTCCATCTTTGTTTACCATTGATGAAAAAGGATTTTTGTTGTCTTTCTTTTGTTTTTTGTTTTCAGCCATATATTGTTGTTTCAAATATTGTTTAGTGTTCATTTATATTTGTTGCCTCTGCATCAATCCAAAGGTCTTCTAGTTGATATAAGTTTCTTTGGTCTTTTTGGAAGATATGTACAATAACATCTGCATAATCTATTAAAACCCAAAGAGAGTTTCCCTTTCCTTCTACATGAATAGGTTTGTCGTCACAAGTTTTTACAACAGTTTCAATAACAGAGTCTGTTAATGCATCTACGTGAGTATTAGAGGTTCCGTTGCATATTACAAAGTATTTACATAGAGTGTTTTCTATTTTTGTAAGATTAATTGTGACAATATCAATAGCTTTCTTTTCTTGAAGCCCCTTTATTGTTGCTTCGACTAATTTTATACTTTTGTCTCTTGTCATATTTGCTAAATAAACTACATCAGAATACAAATATAATTTTTTTGCTTAAAACAATTGTTACAAATATCTTAAAATACACGTTAATAATTGTATATTAGGAGTAAGTAACACATAACATGAATAATTATGAAGGAGCAATTAGGAAATTATAGAATTATTTGGAAAGATCAACTAGCTTCAACAAATGAGTATGCTGTTGATTATATGTCGGATAATACATCTTTTGATAAAACAGTCATTGGAACAAATAAACAATATTCTGGGAGAGGGCAGAGGACTGCTCATTGGGAGTCTGAAGAAGGCAAGAATCTTACTATCTCTGTTCTTTTTCAACCTACTTTTGTCCCAGCAAGTGAACAGTTTGCTATTTCTGAAGTCATTTCTTTGGGAGTAGTTGATTATTTGTCGAGACATATTGACGGTGTAAGAATTAAATGGCCTAATGATATTTATGTAAGAAACAACAAGATTGCAGGAATATTGATTGAGCATGTTGTTATGGGGAAATGTCTTTCAAATAGTATATGCGGTATCGGTCTTAATATAAACCAAGAGGTGTTTATGTCTGATGCACCCAATCCCATTTCTTTGAAGCAAATGACTGATGTTGAGTATTCTTTAGAATGTGAGTTAGAGATTTTGCTTGAATGTATTGATGCAAGGTATGAATTGCTTAAATCTGGTGAGTCTGAAGAATTAAGAAATTCTTATATGGATGCACTGTATCGTAGAAATGGTTATCACTCATACCAGGAAGGGGATGAGATATTTAATGCTAAAATCCTTGACGTAAATGATATGGGACAGCTTGTTCTTGAGCGTAGAGGTGGTATTCAAAAGACTTATAACTTTAAGGAGGTTTCTTTCGTTATATAAATTGTTTAAAAAGACAAGGAAAAGAGGTAACTGCAAATATGCAATTACCTCTTTTTGTGTTATAGAAGATTCCCTATTTTTATTCCAAAGTAAAATATTCTAGGATTCATAGGACCATAAATATATGATGGATCTCTATTTTCTCCTCTATCAAAGTCGTCTTGATATGAGTTAAGTATATTTTTCATTCCTGCATAAATCTGTACTTTTGCATCCTTTAGATCCATATTGTATCTGGCTTTTAAACCTAGTTCAAAGAAAGTGTCAGATTTTTTTAGAATTCCAGCATCTAATACTGCTTTTGCTTCTTCAGATTTTTTATTTGCAAAACCACCAATAAGTTTTGGTCCATAATATGGAAGTAGCATTTCACCAGTGTAATTTCCTGTTGCTGAGATTCCTAATTTCTTGTTTATTTCATAGTCAATAGAAAAGAATCCATAGTTGTCTGGAGTTCTGTAGAAACTTTTCTCATTAAAATCAGATTGTGCTTCTATATATTGACTTCTTTGAATTGTGAAACCTGATTTGAATGTTAGTCCATGAAATGCTAAGTTGAATTCTGTGTTTACTCCAAAGACATTTGCTCCTTCTTTAGCATTCTTTCTTGTTTGTATAACCAATCCATTCTCATCAGCATCACTTCTTGTTGTTTGAAATGGATCAACTAATTTAGTATAGAACCCTTCTGCAAGAAATTGTGCTTTGTATTCATCCTCTTCTTTTGTGTAATCAAGAGATGCGATATAACTGTATGATGTCTCTTGTGATAAATTAGTATCGTTTTTGTGAATAATCTTGGTAGCCTTGGATGCTTCGATATGTAAGTCCTCATCAAAGATTTGGGGAGCTCTATATCCCATTGAAAAGCTTACTCGTGCTTGTAGATTCTTAGCTACATCATATAATAAATTTATTCTTGGACTTAATACATTTCCTTTTGTTGCCCCTGTTGATGATTCATTGTCTTTAATTCTGTATTGGTCAAATCGAGCTCCTGCTGATGCTTTTAATCTATTTATTTTATATTCATACTGAATAAATGATCCAAGAGTATATGATTCTTGATCGGCTATTGTTGTGTTGTTTGTGTGTGCTTCTTTGTCATCTTTATCTCTGTAATAGTAGCCTAGTTTAGTGTCCTTTAAGATTCCTCCATTAAGTTCTATTCCAGTTACAAGTTTTGAGTTCTCATAGTCTCCTTTAAACTGTAGTCCTGTGTTGAATGTGAAGTCTTTTGTGTGTCCATACGCATCAAGAGATCGTCCAGCTCCATAGTATGAGTCTCTGTCAACTTTTTGACCAGATGCATATGCGGAGAAATGACTTTTTTCTCCAATAAATTGTTCGTAATTTATCGATCCGGTTAAGATGTTGTTTTTTATTGATTCTGCTATATTTGCTTCATGTTCAATTACATTAAGTTGGTCTCCTCCTCGTCTTTTTTCTGAGATTGCATAAAAATCTCCATATATCTTAGACTTCATTCCTAGACGATGAAAGATTCTAGTTCCAACAGTTGTATTGTTTATTTTAGCTATTTCTGTGTATCCATCATTATTTGCATCAAAGGCTTCTTTCGATCTGTAGAATCCAAATATAGACATTCCTGTTTTTCCACTTTCTGATACTATTGATGTATTGAAGTTGGTGTTGTAGTCGTTAGAAATACCACCAGTTCCTTTCATGCCTACTCCTGAAATATTGTTGCTTATTCCTATTTCATATGAGTTGTTGATTGGATCTTTTGTTATTAGATTTACTGTTCCTGCTATTGCATTTCCTCCAAATAGTGCTGAGCCTCCTCCACGTGTTACTTCTATTCGCTCTATCATGTTTGAAGGAATCATTTCAAGACCGTATACTCCTGCTAATCCACTAAAGATAGAGCGTGAATTGATAAGTATTTGTGAGTATGCTCCTTCCATGCCGTTCATTCGTAGTTGAGAAAAACCACAGTTTTGACAGTCATTCTCCATTCGTAATCCTGGACAGAAATTTAGTCCTTCACTGATTACAGTAGATTGTGTTGCTACTAATAGTTGTGGGGAAAGAGTACTAACCACTACTGGTGCATCTTTTCTACTTCTTTCGTTTCTGTCTGCTGTTACTACTACTTGATCAAGTCCAATAGCATCTTCTAATAGATTAAATTGAATGTATATTTCTTTACCTTCTTTTATTGTTATTGTCTTTGTGTCCATATTATATCCTACCGCTTGAGAAGATATAGTGTATGTTCCTCCTGGGATGTCTGTTATCGAAAAATGTCCATCTTTATCGGTTGCTGTTCCTATTGTTGTGCCTTTTATCCATACACTGACAAATGGAATTCCTTTATTGTTACAAATTACTTTTCCTTTTATTGTTGTTTGGTGATTATCAGCATATATTGCTGTGCTTGAGATAAGAATGCATAACATTCCTAATAAAAACTTTTTCATAGCCTTTTTGTAATATTGAGTTTAGTCTTGTTTTCTAATGCATAGCATTAGGGTTTTGAAAACATAAGTATAGATCTATGAGATGTTATCAGTTTTTATTGCACTATTAACATGTCATAAATAATTTTATGAGATTAAGAAATCTTTGGTTTGCTAGATTCTTTTGAAAATCTATTCTTTAATAATTACAAAATGGCAGGAGGTCCTCTTAGGAAGTTGTGCTCTGTCGTTCTTTGTGTGAAGTATAATTTATCTTCAATACGTTTTATGCTAATGCTAGAGTCTATTATTGCAAGACAAAGAGTAGTAGCTATAATGAAAAAAGAGAATGCATTTATGACAGAGTATTCAAACTTTTTGTGAGTGTGTTTTTTTATTGGTACACTATCATTGCTTGTGTTGAATGGGTGGGCATGAGATATGTATATACCTTCACTTGTTATGTGGGTATGTAGATATGCAACATTGTTCACTAGTAAAGAACATACTAGTGAAAGAAGTAGAATAGCAATTGCTCTTCTTGATGCTGATATTTGTTTCCCTATATTCATGCTTGTCTTATACATCTTTCTTTGTATAATGCTGCAAATATAGTATATTTATTAAGAATGAATTAAAATAAGCACTCTTTTAATCTTTTTTTAAGATAAGCTAATAGTAGAAGTGGTGTTGTGGTGTTTAAGAGTAAGTCTCAGTGTAGCCATAGACGGTGTTGCTGAGACTTTATAATGACTCAGCACAAGTTTTGTTTATAGTGTAAGATTAAGTTAAGTTTTTTATGAATAAGCACCTTTATATTTGATCGATATATGTTTCTAGGATTTTACATTTCTTGGTAGGGTAAAGTACTATATTATCAAGTATTGCAGGTAATAAAACAGTCTCTCCTTTAGATACTTTTACTTTATCCTCTTTTTGATAGTCGATATAAAACTCACCTTCAAGACACATGTATACAACAAATGAATCAAATGGGTAATAATCTCTTTCTATCTCTTTGTCAAATTCAATTAGATTTGTTGTGAAATAGTCACACTTGTTAATTTGAACAGCATTGTTGTTTTCTTTCTTGTAATCTGTTCTGTGTTTTTTCTCTACGGTGAAGTTGATAGCGTCTTTTGCTAATTCGTTATGTAGTTCGCGAAGATTACCGTCTTTATCTGTTCTGTTGTAGTCATAGATTCTATAACTTATGTCTGAAGTTTGTTGTATTTCTGCAAGAAGAACTCCAGCACCAATAGAGTGAATTGTTCCAGAGGGAATTAAATAAACATCGTCAACATGTGTTTGTTCATTGTTTAGAATAGATTCCACTTGGTCAGATTTAACTCTTTGTATGAAGTCGGCTTGGTCTATTTCTTTGTTTAATCCAATCGTTAGCTTAGCATCTTTGTCTGCATCGATAACATACCACATTTCTGTTTTACCGTACGCTTTGTGTTTCTCTTTAGCAATAGAGTCATTAGGATGTACTTGAATGGATAGTCTTTCTTTAGCATCAATGAATTTGAATAGTAAAGGGAATTCTATTCCAAATTTTTCATAAACTTTATCTCCAACAAGTTCCCCCATATATACTTCAATAAGTTCTTCAATATTATTTTCTTGAAGAAAACCATTTGAGACAATAGAAAGATTTTCTTGCACTGCCGATAGTTCCCAACTTTCGCCTGTGTTTGATTTATCTAAAGTATCCTTACTTAGGATAGTGTTGAGTTTGTTTCCACCCCAAATTTTCTCTTTATATATTGGATTGAACTTTAATGGATATAGCATTATCTTTTTTTGTTTCGTTTGTTAAGAATACAAATATAGTTAAAAAATGAGATTATTAATATCCATTCAGTTATCGTATGTGAATGATATATTAGTTTTTTTTGTTTAGTTGTTTCTTAGAATGTTTTCTATTGTTTTTGAAAGAAGTTTAGGTTGTTCAATATGTATACTGTGTCCGCATTTTCGTATTATATGTAATTTTGCATCAGTGAAGTATCTTTTAGTTGCTGAGAAGTTCATTTCTGTAAGGTAGTCTGAATGTTCTCCTTTTATAAAATGACATAGAGAGGTGTAGCAGTCAGATTTTTCCAAGTTGTTGCAAAGTATGTTCTTTATTTCTTTTTTAATGGCAGGGATATTTAATCTCCAGTCTAATTGTCCGTTTGTGTTTTTGAAAATATTTTTTGCAATTAAATTTTGGTCATCAATGTCTAGTTTTAGTTTTTTTAGGTGAGTTAGTAAAGCTGAAATAGAAAAAAGCCCTGTGAGTTTTATTGATTCTAAAAGTTGAATCCGGTCTTCATGTCTTTTTATATGTTCTTTATATTTGGGGATATTGTAATCTATTGGTGCTATATCAACAATGATAAGTTTATTTATTCTTTCTGGATGTGCACAGGCAAATTGCATAGCAGTTTTTCCTCCCATGGAATGACCAATGATGTTAATCTTGTTGATATTAAGGTTGTTAATTAATTCTAGAGTGTCGTAGCACATGTCATCGTATGAATGAGTGGGAGATTTAGGGGAATGTCCGTGATTTCTGCTGTCTGGAATTATTATGTGGTATTTATCTTTTAGCATTTTTGCAATAGATAACCAATTGTCAGAACAGGCGTATAATCCGTGTAAGATTAGTAGTGGTTCTCCTTCGCCAATTTCTCTATAGTGTAATTTCATTGTTGGTAGATTCTTGAATACTGCTTAAATATATGTATTTTTATTATATCAAATCTTGATAAAGAGATTTGTGTTTAAATGCAAAGATAATGATAGCAAGAGAATTAGTGTCAAATAATATACCTATCTTAAATTTGAATGATAAGGTTTATAGCGCAATTAGCATGATGGATAATTATGGTGTTTCTCATTTACCTATTGTTCATGATGAGGTTTATGTTGGACTAATATCTGAAAATCAGCTGTACCAAATGTCTGATCCTAATAAAAATATCTCTGAGTGTTGTTATTCAGATGCACATATGAGTGTTTTTGAGAGTCAGCATCTTTATGATGTAGTTGGTGTAGTTTCTCATGATAAATTGACCATTGTTCCTGTAATAAGTAAAGATCATAAGTATATCGGCTCGATTATTTCATTTGATTTATTGTTGAGTTTGGATAAGCTTTTAGGTGCAGAAGAAATTGGTACGGTTGTAGTCTTAGAACTTAATGTTATAGATTATTCTCTTTCGCAGATAGCACAAATAGTGGAGTATAATAATTCTAAGATAATAAGTTTATACACAAATAGAAAGGAAGAGAGCAAGAAGATGGAGTTGACTTTAAAGATTGAGTCTGATAACATTATTTCTGTTTTAGAGTCTTTCAATCGATATGAGTATAATATAAAGGCTGTTCATGCTTCAGACAGTCCACAAGCGGATCTTTTTGATGATAGATATGATAATTTAATGAACTTTCTTAATATTTAGGATTTATATACTTTGAATAGCATTCGTTTGAGAGTATATTTGTTGAGAATAAATAAAGAAATATAAGATGAAGGTAGCCATATTTGGAAAGAGAATAGCAGAAGAGTTTCTACCATCGATGTCATATATGCTTAAGAAGTTAAGTGTTTGCGATGTGGATGTAGTTGTTTATGGGCCATTTAAGGCGTTTGTTGAAAAAGAATTAGGTTTCTCCTTTGCAAATGTTGATCTTTTTGAATCATGTGAGGATATTCGTGCAGGAGTTGATTTTGTTCTTTCTGTTGGAGGGGATGGGACTTTTCTTGATTGTGTTATGGTTGTGCAAGATACAGGAGTTCCTATTGTTGGATTTAATAGTGGACGTTTAGGTTTCTTAGCAAATATTTCTTCTGATGAAATTGATTTAGCAATTGATGACATAATAAACAAAAAATATAGCCTTGGCTCTAGAAAGATATTGAAGGTCGAGTCTAAGTCAGGTATTTTTTCAAACTTCAATTATGCGTTGAATGAATTTTCAGTGCAAAAGAGTGAAAGTCGTTCAATGGTTACAGTTAAAGTGTATATTAACGATGAATACCTTGCTTCTTATTGGGCTGATGGTTTAATTGTAGCTACTCCAACAGGATCTACAGCATATAATCTTAGTGCGGGAGGTCCTATTGTTGTTCCTGAGTCAGATGTAATTATAATAACTCCAATAAGTCCTCATAATCTAACATTTAGGCCATTGATTGTATCTTCTTCTGATAGAATCAGATTAAAGGTAGAAGGACGTTCTCCTAATTTTGTTGCATCTATGGATTCTCGTTCGGAGCTTTTTACTTCAACAGATGAATTTGTGGTGACAAAAGCTGATTTTTCAATAAATGTATTGAAGTTGAATAGACATGATTTTTATAAAACTCTAAGAAATAAATTAATGTGGGGAACCGATAAGAGAAATTAATGTAGGACTCTGAGTTTTATATTTTAAGCTTTTATTTAATTGTAATAAATCGTATGCAGAAACTATTTTTTCTAGTGTTAATTTCCTTTATGTCTTTAGTAGGTAAAGCACAGTACAATTCAGAATTTGGTTGTATGACTGGGTTAACATATTATATGGGAGACGTTAACCCAACAAAGATACTTTACCGTCCTAATATGATGTATTCTTGTATTTATAGATATAATTTTAATGACAGATATGCTTTAAGGTTAAATATGAATTTTGGCACAATAGAGGGAGATGATAGGGATTTCTCTAATGGATTACAACAAGAAAGGAAAGCCAAGTTTAAAAATGATTATACTAATTTTAATGTAAATATTGAGTATAACTTTCTTCCATTTTGGGTTCCAAAGTCTAGATGGACTCATCATGTAGTTCCTTTTGTTTCAGGTGGGTTAGGATATATTATTGTCAATTCTAGTCCTACCTTATCGCTACCTTTGACAGTTGGTCTTAAGAGTTATATCTTCAAAAATATAACAGTAGGCATAGAGTGGAATTACACAAAGACATTTATAGATAATTTGGATGATTTAGGTGATCCAATGAAAACAGAGGTGGATAGTAAATTAATGAATAATGATTGGATTGCATATTGTGCAATCTCAGTAGCATATAGGTTTTCAGTCGATAAAGCCTGTTTAATTTTTAATAAAGTACGAAACAATGGCATTGGGTATAGAAGATATTGATATACAGAAGGTACCACAGCATGTGGCAATAATAATGGATGGAAATGGTAGATGGGCTAAGCAAAGAGGTGAGAGAAGGTTGGTTGGGCATCAGCATGGAGTAGATGCTCTTCGACTAACAGTAGAGGCTTGCATAAAAGTAAATGTGAAATATCTTACTGTTTATGCTTTTTCAATGGAAAATTGGGCTAGACCTAAAGATGAAGTTGATGGCTTGATGGATCTGATGGTTGACGCTATTACTGCAGAAATTGCAAATTTACAGGAACAAGATGTAAGGCTATCTGTTATTGGTGATATAAGTAAACTTCCAGAAAAGACTCGAAATACACTTCAAGAATCAATAGATAATACCTCTTCAAATAAAGGTTTATGTTTTGTACTCGCTCTTAACTATGGAGCTAGATGGGAAATGCTCCAGGCAACTAAGCAGATTGCTCAAGGTGTAAAGGATGGTAAATGGTCTGTTGATGACATAAATGATGAATTGTTTTCTTCCTGTCTAAATACCAATGGTATACCTGATCCTGAATTATTAATTAGAACAAGTGGAGAGAGTAGGTTAAGTAATTTCTTGTTATGGCAATCAGCTTACACAGAATTTTATTTTATAGACAAGTTTTGGCCGGATTTTAAAAAAGAAGACTTATATTTGGCAATCTACAATTACCAGAACAGAGAAAGACGTTTTGGAAAGACAAGCGAACAAATATAAAAATATGGTTAGAATGATAAGAAAGGCAAGTCTGGTTATTAGTTTATTACTTTTTACTTTATTAAATCTATATTCACAAGATACAATTGTTAGTCCTGATATTTATTACTCAAGTCCTCAGAAGTATGAGGTGGCTAAAATTACAGTCGAGGGTGTAAAATATTTAGATGAAGATGTATTAATTCAGTTATCTGGTTTATCTGAAGGGGAGACAATTCTCGTTCCTAGTGATAAGATTTCAAAGGCTGTAAAAAGACTTTATGCAGAAGGTCTTTTTTCTGATGTAAAGATTTTGGCAGATAAAATAGTTGAAGGAAAGATATTTCTACGCATTTTCTTACAAGAACGTCCTCGTTTATCTAAGGTAAATTATATAGGATCTAAGAAATCTGAAACAAAGAAAATTAGAGAAAGACTTAAATTACAAGCTGGTGTTCAAGTTACTGATAACTTGATTATGAATACTAAGTATGTGATTGAGAAGTATTATAAAGAGAAAGGATATTATAATATTGATATCATAGTTCACCAACGAGACGATAAAGATAAGCCTAATAACATTATTCTAGATGTGAATATTAAGCGTAAGAGTAAGATAAAAATATCTAATGTGTTCATTTCTGGAAATGTTGAACTCCCTGCTTCTAAGCTTAAAGGAGCAATGAAGAAGACTAAGGAAAAATCGTTGAAGAATTTCTTTAAGTCTGCTAAATTTATAAAAGAAAATTACGAGGAGGATAAATTATTACTTCTTGAGAAATATAATGACTTAGGATATCGTGATGCGGTAATTCTTTCTGATAGTGTTGTTCCAGTTTCAGACAAAAGAGTTAATGTGTTCATTAACGTTGAAGAGGGGAACAAGTATTATTTTAATAATATTAAATGGATAGGAAACACTGTATATACAGCCGATCAACTTAAACGTCATTTGAAACTTGAAAAAGGAGATGTTTATAATAGGGGGCTTCTACAAAAGCGTTTAAAGACAGATGAACAATCCGTTCAATCAGAATATATGGATAATGGGTATTTGTTTTGTGATATAGTGCCTGTTGAGACTGTTGTTGGTAAGGATTCTATAGATGTTGAACTTAGAGTAATGGAGCGTCAACAGGCTAGAATAGATAGAGTCGGTTTAATCGGAAACACGACAACGCACGAGCATGTTGCAAGGAGAGAGCTTTTTGTTTATCCTGGTGACTTATTTAGTAGAAGTTTAGTTATTCGATCTGTTAGAGAGCTTGCTCAGCTTGGGCACTTTAATCCTGAGACAATTCAGCCAGATATTCGTCCTAATATGGAAAATGGGACAGTAGATGTTATTTTCCCTCTAGAAGAAAAAGCTAATGATCAGATTGAATTATCTGGAGGTTGGGGTGCTGGAATGATTATTGGTTCTGTTGGTCTTAAGTTATCTAATTTTTCAATGAGAAATGCTCTGAATCCTAAAGCATGGCGACCTATTCCTAGAGGAGATGGTCAGACACTTAGTCTGAAAGCCCAGACAAATGGGAAATATTATACATCATTCTCTGCTTCTTTTATGGAGCCTTGGTTAGGAGGAAAGAAAAGAAATTCGTTAAGTACTTCTGTATATTATACTCATCAGACTGGTTATGCATCTAGCTATGGAAACTATAGTCCTTATGCTCCATCATACGGTCAGCAAGCGCAGGATGATTCTAAATTAATGGATGTTTTTGGGGCTTCTGTTGGTTTAGGAAGAAGATTAAGTTGGCCAGATAATTATTTTGGTTTGTATACTGATGTTAGCTATCAGCATTATACTCTAAAAAATTGGCCTTATTATATTATTCGTGATGGTGAGGTTAACAACTTAAGTTTCTCAGCGACTCTTTCTAGAAGAAGTACAGATAGTCCATTATATCCAAGAAAGGGAAGTGATCTATCTTTAAAATTATCATTTACTCCACCTTATTCATTGTTTAGCGACAAAGATTATTCTCAAGTATCTGATGAGGAAAAATATAAGTGGATTGAATATCATAAATGGGAATTTAAGAGTAAGTTCTTTACAAGCTTAACTAAGAATAAGCATACTTTGGTCCTTTATACAGGAATTGAATATGGGTTCTTAGGTTATTACAATAAAGATAGAAAATCGCCATTTGAAGGATATGAATTAGGAGGAGATGGTATGTCAGGTTATTCTTTGTATGGTAAAGACTATGTGAAATTAAGAGGATATAAGAATAATTCGCTTTCTGCTAGAGCTGAGAATGGGCAATCTAATGCAAACTTATATTCTAAAATGACGATGGAATTGAGGTATCCGTTATCTCTTGCTCAACAGGCTACTATTTATGCTTTAGCATTTGTTGAGGCGGGAAATTCATGGTCTAAGATGAATGAATTTCAACCTTTTGACCTTTATCGTTCAGCTGGTGTTG
>Ga0193960_1000166_pt1 | contig 26815 bp, 26 predicted proteins | sample FB_3_MG_FD_140338 | JGI IMG/M metagenome (GOLD analysis project Ga0193960, IMG submission 140338) | Microbial mat bacterial communities from the Broadkill River, Lewes, Delaware, United States - FB_3_MG | ecosystem: Environmental > Aquatic > Freshwater > River > Microbial mats | place: USA... | reverse complement strand
AAGCTGAGCTACACCAGCAACAGTGTGTAAATAGTGGTGTCAAAAGAGAGACTTGAACTCTCGACCTCCGGCTTATGAGACCAGCGCTCTAGCCAGCTGAGCTACTTTGACACTATGGCTATATTATAAATCAAGATACAATTTGTTTCTTGTCTTATAACGGGTGAAATTATAGGGCTTTAACACTTAAAATAAGATTAAAAATTCTAAGATTTTTAAAATATTTTGTCAATTAAATATATTTATAAAAATACACTATATAATAATAGTTTTCACTAAAACACAGTACTTTGATAATAAAATAATCAAAAAAACTTGCTTTTATACTAATGATATTTGTGATTGTTTTTATAAATGTGGATGGGGTAGAAGGATTCGAACCTTCGAATGACGGCACCAAAAGCCGTTGCCTTACCACTTGGCGATACCCCAATTCTTAAGAGGTTGAAATTATAGTAAAAACGTTAGTATATGTCAATAGTTTTTAGAATAAATTTTGAAATTTTTGATATAATATACAAAATACAAATAAATTATAAAGAGAAAAATAATGAATGCAATTCAAAGAGTAAAAGAAGCAATCGAAGAAATTCAAAAAGGTAATATGGTTATTATGCTTGATGATGAAGATAGAGAAAATGAGGGAGATCTTGTTTATGCTGCACCATTAAGTACACCTGAAAAAGTAAACTTTATGGCTACACATGCAAAAGGATTAATTTGTGTATCTGTTACAAAAGAAACTGCTGATAAATTAGAATTAAATCCAATGGTAACTTCAAATACTTCATCATATGAAACAGCTTTTACTGTTTCAGTTGATGCTGTTGATGCATTAACTGGAATTAGTGCAGGGGAAAGAGATGATACTATTAAAATTTTAGCAAACCCTGTATCAAAAGCAGTAGAACTTGTAAGACCAGGACATATATTCCCCCTTATTGCAAAAGATGGTGGAGTTTTAGTAAGAACTGGACATACAGAAGGTTCTGTAGATTTATGTAAACTTGCAGGATTAAGTGGAGAAGCTGTTATTTGTGAAATCATGAAAGAAGATGGAACAATGGCAAGAAGAGATGATTTAGATATATTTGCCCAAAAACATAATATGAAACAAATCTACATTTCTGATTTAGTTGAATACAGACTATCACATGAAAAATTAGTTGAAGAAGTTTCATCTAATGAAATTAAATTTTTTGGTAAAAATGCGAAGAAAAAAGAATTTAAAGATCATTTAGGAAATGTACACACAGCAATTTTATTTGGTGAAACAGAAGAAATAGCACATGTTAAGTTTCATACAATAATTCCAGATATTAATTTATTTTTAAATGATGAAAAATTAAACTCAATGTTAAAAACAATTAACTTTATCCAATCAAAAGGTGGGGTGTTAATTTTCTTATCTGATGAACAAAAAAGAGAAATCCAAAAAGATTATGGTATTGGAGCACAAATACTAAATTGTTTAAATATAAAACAAATTAAACTTATGTCAAGTGGTGGAAAACATTCATTTGTAGGTTTAAATGGATTTGGATTAGAAATAATTGAAGAAATTCAAATAGAGTGTTAAAACACTCTTTTTGAATTATTTAGAAAATTAAATTAAGCTATACCAGCTGCTGATTTAATTAATTCTAATGTTTTTTGTGGAATGATTAAATCATTAGATAACTTATCTTTATTAGAATTGTAATATTTTGAATCTAAAATAATATTAATTTTATCTTCAAACTTTTGAATTACTGTTTCTTGAGTATCTTTATCCTCAATATCTAAGAACTGTCTAGGTTCTTGATTACTAACTCTCGCTAATCTAAAATCAAATAAAGATTTATTATCAGAGTCTTCATTAAATCTTTTACAAATTGCTTGATATACATCATTTAATTCAGCTTCATATTTTCTATAAATAATACCAGCAGAATCATTAAGTAATGTATTAAAAGTATTATAATTTAAGAAAAGCTCTTTAATTTGCTCATCAGTTAAACTATCATTTTCAACATCAAACTTTTTCTTTAATAAGTGATTACAACAGTAATAAACAACTTCTTGCTCAGTTTCTTTAATATTCGCTAAGAATTCAGATATTTTCATTTATTTCTCCTAATATAAGCTATAAAAAAAGGAGTGAATAAATCCACTCCTTTTTAACAATAAACTTTTTATGCGATATTATAACTTATAGAACTGGTCCTGCAGCTGTGAAATCATATTCACTTTCTAAAGTTAAGTATTTTTTAAAGTTTTCAATATACATTGCTGCTAATTTCTTTTTTGTTTCATCATAAGCAGTTTTGTCTTCCCATGTATTTCTTGGATTTAACACTACTGTATCAACACCATTAAGTGTTTTTGGAATTGTTAAATTAAATACTGGTAATGTTTCAAATTCTGAATCATTAATAGAACCATCTAAGATTCCATTGATACAAGCTCTTGTATTTTTAATACTCATTCTTGAACCAACACCATATGCACCACCAGTCCATCCAGTGTTAACTAAATAAACGTTTACATTATGAGTATCAATTTTTTGACCTAATAATTCTGCATAAACAGTAGGATTAAGAGGTAAGAATGCTTCACCAAAACAAGAAGAGAATGTAGCAACAGGCTCAGTAATTCCTCTTTCTGTTCCTGCAACTTTAGCAGTATATCCACTTAAGAAGTAGTACATTGCTTGTTGTTTATCAAGTTTTGCAACTGGAGGTAAAACACCAAATGCATCTGCACATAAGAAGATAATATTAGTAGGGTGTCCGCCCTTCATATCAGGAGTGTGATTTGGAATATGATCTAATGGATATGAAACTCTTGTGTTTTCAGTTTTAGAACCATCAGTGTAATCTACAACACCATTTTCATCAGCTACTACATTTTCTAATATAGCACCTTTTTTAATAGCATTGAAAATTTCTGGCTCAGATTCACCATCAAGATTAATAACTTTAGCATAACAACCACCTTCGAAGTTGAATACACCCTTATCATCCCAACCATGTTCATCATCACCGATTAAAGCTCTTTTAGGATCTGTAGATAAAGTTGTTTTACCAGTTCCTGAAAGACCAAAGAATAATGCAGTATCACCGTCTTCCCCAATATTTGCTGAACAATGCATTGGAAGCTTACCTTCTAAAGGAAGCCAGTAATTCATCATTGAGAAAACACCTTTTTTCATTTCACCAGCGTACCAAGTACCACCAATGATAGCTACATTTTCTTCAACATTAAATACAACATATACTTCTGAATGTAATCCATGACTAGCATATGACATATCTACAGTCTTACAAGAATTGTAAACTGTAAAATCAGGTTTGAAGTTATCTAACTCTTCTTGAGTTTGAGGAACAATAAACATATTTTGAATAAAATGTGCTTGCCATGCAACTTCAGTAATAAATCTTACAGATTTTCTAGAGTCTAATGATGCACCACAATATACATCAGTAATATAAAGGTCTTTATTGCTTAATTGTTTCTTTGAATTAGTGAATAAATCATCAAATACTTCCCCAGAAACTTTTTGATTAATATCACCCCAAGCAATATACTTATTTGATGGATCTTGATTTACAAAGAATTTATCTTTTGGACTTCTTCCTGTAAAAATACCAGTATCTATCATTAATGCCCCAGTAGAAGAAAGCTTAGCGCCTTCATTTTCTACTGCTTCATTCATTAATGTATCTACATCAAGATTTCTTCTTACCATTCCAACGTTTTCTAGACCTAAAGAGTCTTTAATCTCAGACATAATTTAATTTTCCTACTAATTAATTTTTTGTAATTCTATTCAGTTTTTACTTAAATATTGATATTAGAACACCAGCCGCAACTGCCGAACCAATAACACCCGCAACATTTGGACCCATAGCACTCATTAAAAGAATGTTAGTTGAGTCATATTTTTGACCTTCTTTACTTACAACCCTTGCTGCCATCGGTACAGCTGAAACTCCAGCAGCACCAATAAGTGGATTAATCTTATTATCTTTTGCCATAAATAAATTCATAGCTTTTGCCATTAATACACCCGTAGCTGTACCAACTGAAAATGCTAATAATCCAATTGCCATAATTCCTAAAGTTTCACCTACTAAGAATTGTTCTGCTGCTAGTTTAGAACCAACACCTAATCCTAAGAAGATAGTAACAACATTAATTAAAGAGTTTTGCATAGTATCTGATAATCTATCTACAACACCAGATTCTTTTGCAAAGTTACCGAAACAAAATGCACCAATTAGTGGAGCTGCATCTGGTAAAATTAACATTGTTAAAATAACAACAACAATTGGGAAGATGATTTTTTCTGTTTTAGAAACTCTTCTAACAGCTTTCATCTTAATTTTTCTTTCATCTAAAGTTGTAAACACTCTCATAATTGGAGGTTGAATAACTGGTACTAATGCCATATATGAATACGCAGCTACGGCAATAGCTCCAAGTAATTCAGGTGCAAGTGCAGTTGCAATAAAGATTGATGTTGGCCCATCGGCTCCACCAATAATTGAAATAGCCGCAGCTTGTTCTAATGTAAACTCAATTCCAGGTACATATTGTGATAATACAATAGCACCAACTAAAGATCCAAAGATACCAAATTGTGCTGCACCACCAAGTAATGCAGTTTTAGGATTTGATAATAAAGGACCAAAGTCTGTCATAGCTCCAACACCCATAAAAATTAAAAGAGGGAAGAAACCATTTGAAATACCCATATTATAAATAATACCTAGCATTCCATTTTCACCTGCAATCTCAGCAATTGGAATATTAGCTAAGATACCACCAAATCCAATTGGAATTAGTAGCAATGGCTCAAAACCTTTTTTAATTGCAAGGAAGAAAAGAACTAAACAAATTATTATCATAATAATTCTACCAAAGCTTTGTGCAAATGTAGTTAGTTCTTCACCATGAGGACCTTTAAGTCCTTCTTGTGGGTTTAAAATAGATTTTAAACCTGTAGTACTATAAAATGAATCAATTAATTGAGACATTGATTTTGATTCATACTCTTTTTTCTCTACTTGAGCTTCAACAGGAGCTGAAGCTGCAAAAGAGTTTACAGAAAATACTGTAAATAGAGTAAATAAAATTAATAATAAACTTTTCTTCATTTTAAACCTCAAAATTAAGCAATTACTGCTAAAGGTTGACCTTCATCAACTGCTTCATTTTGACTTACTAGTACTTTTGTAATTGTACCAGCTGATGGAGCTGTAATATCAATTTCCATTTTCATAGCTTCAAGAATCATGATTTGTTGACCTTCTTCAACTTTATCACCTTCATTAACTAAAATCTTCCAAACATTTCCATTTACTGCTGCAAGAACATCTGAACCTTCACCTGCTGCTACAGGTGCTGCTGCTGGAGCATTAGAAGCTGCTGCTGGAGTTACTTGAATATCAGCATTACCTTCTGCAACAGTTACATTGAATTTTTGTCCATCTACAACTACTGTATAATTTCCACTTGCATTACTCATTTTATTTTCTCCTTGTGTTTCTGAATCATTTTTTCTTACATTTAATGGTGAGTCACCTTTTAAGAAGGCTATACCTTTTTCATCACAAGCTGCTGCGATAAAGATGTTTTCTTCAGTAGTTTCAATACCTTCAATTTCTAATCTTTGCTTCCAAACAGAAACTTTTTTCTTATCATCTCTATCTGCAATATCTAAAGGATTCTCTTTAGTTGGCTCAAGCTTTAACTTTTCAGCAGCTAAAGCTACAATTTCAGCATCTGGTTCAACAGGAGTTTTTCCGAAGTAACCAAGTACCATTTTCCCGTAACCTGGAGCAATTTGCTTCCATGGTCCAAACATTACGTTTGCATATGCTTGTTGCCAATAGAATTGAGAAACAGGAGTAACAGATGTACCGTATCCACCTTTTTCTACTACTTCTTGCATTGCTTTAATAACTTCTGGGAATTTATCTAATGTCCCATTATCTCTCATCATTTGAGTGTTAGCAGTTAATGCTCCACCTGGCATAGGTGAGAATGGAATTAAAGGAGATACTTGAGTAGCTTCTGGTGGCATAAAGTAATCTTTTAATTGATCATTTAATACTTCTTGATATTTTAAAATCTTAGAAATTTCTAATCCACCTAAATCATAATTCATACCTTTAACAGCATGCATCATTGTTAAGATATCAGGTTGAGAAGTACCACCTGAAACTGGAGATGCAGCTAAGTCAATTCCATCTGCACCAGCATCTAAAGCAGCTAAATAACATGCAACAGAAACACCCGCAGTTTCATGTGTATGTAATCTAATATGAGTATCGTCACCAACTAATTTTCTAGCCATTTGAATAGTTTCGAAAACTTTTTGAGGAGATGAAGTTCCTGAAGCATCTTTGAAACAAATTGAATCATAAGGAACGCCAGAATCTAATATTTGTCTTAATGTTTTTTCATAAAAAGCAACATCATGAGCACCAGTACATCCTGGAGGTAAATCCATTAATGTAACAACTACTTCATGGTTTAAACCATATTTCTTAATACACTCAGCTGAGTATTCTAAGTTTTGTACATCATTTAAAGCATCAAAGTTTCTGATTGTTGTTGTACCATGTTTGGCGAACATTTTAGCATGTAAGTCAATTAGCTCTCTTGAACCAGTATCAAGCATAACTGTGTTGATACCTCTTGCTAATGTTTGTAAGTTTGCATCTGGACCAACAATTTCTCTAAACTTGTCCATCATTTCAAATGCATTTTCTTGTAAATAGAAGAATAAAGATTGGAATCTAGCTCCTCCACCAAACTCAAAGTGAGTAATACCTGCATCTTTCGCAGCTTCTACAGCTGGGAAAAAATCGTTCATTAAAACTCTACCACCAAAAACAGATTGGAATCCGTCTCTAAAAGTAGTATCCATAACATCAATATATTTCTTAGCCATTAATTAACCTTTTAAATTTCTGTGATGTTGTACTGCTGCTGTGATAGCAGCTACTTTAGCTGTATTGCTTTTTGCAGAGTTAGACTGCGCGTTTGAAGTGTTTTTACTTTTTTCCTTCTCAGGAAAAAATTTGGAGAATAAAGCACCTTGTGCCTTAAGTACGAAAATTAAGATTATAAGGAATGAAAAAACGACTCCCATACCTAAAATCATAAACTTCGCTGCTTCCATGATTAAGTTTGTTTCCATAATACCCTCTTTAGTGGTTACCACCGTGTTATTATTCTTGTAATAATATAGAAAACTTGCTTTATTAACATTTATATTTATCTTTGATTTTTATTAAATTTATAAATTTGATTTGATTACAATAACTTATCACCAAATTCATAAATAATTGTGTCTATTTTATGAAAAAAATTTATTACGTTATTTTTAGTTTCTACGATTTTTCTTGCCATTTTGCATCCTTTTTACTAAAATATGTCAGATTCTATAATAAATTATCAAAACACTTGAAAAATCTTTCATTTTGTAATATAATTGTGTAACTAGTATGTTAAAGGAATAAAAATGTTAATCGTTTCTGAAATAGTTGAAAAATTAAAAGATATTATAAGTGCAGATGGGAAAAATGGAAAAGTTTTCGATAAAGATGTTGCAGAATCATTAGATTTATCTCAAGCAAACTTTGCCACTATGAAAAATAGAGGTAAAATACCATATTCAAATATTCTAAATTTTTGTGCTCAAAAGAAGATATCTATTAACTGGTTACTATACAATCAAAATCCAGGATCACTTGTAGATTCTACAGATAAATACTGGATAAAATATTATCCTTCAGTTGCAGTTAGTGCAGGGGGAGGGGCATATGAAGCCCATGATAATTATGAATCTTTTGAAGTACCTCCATATTTTATGAATATGTTAGGTGGACAAGAGAACTTAAAAAATATTGATGCTATTAATGTAGTAGGGGACTCAATGGAACCAACACTCAACAATGATAATATTATATTTATTGATAAAACAAAATGTGATGCTGCAAGAGATGGTATCTATGCATTTACTACTGTTCATGGTCTTTTTGTAAAAAGAATACAGAAAAGAGTTGATGGAAATCTTGATATTATTTCTGATAATAAAGATTATCCTTCTCAAGTTATGGGAACTAGTGATTTAAAAGTAGTAGGAAAAGTAATAAGTTCTTTTGGAATGGTTTACTAAAATTAGAAGAGAGTATTTTCTTCTTCTAGTTTTGTAAGATATAAAAATACTTCATTATAATTTAAACCTATTAAATAAGCTGCATTAAAAGTGTTTTCTTTTAAAAGATCTTTTAAAGAATCTATGTTCTCTAATATTATTTGGTTTTCACCTAAAATTTTAATATAACTTGTAGTTATAAATATTGTTTTAGCATATTTGTATCTAGATTTAATATATTTAATTTCATCTTCAATTAATTCTACATTATTTTGAACTAATACAAATTTCTCACTTTTACCAAAATCTGTTAAATCATTTGTTTTATCTAAAAAAAGTGGCTTTAAATGATTAAATGATTTTAATCTACTTAAATCAAGTTCAATATCTAGAAAGTCTTTTGTTGCTATAAGTTGAGGAATATAAATACTTGATAATCTAACTCTTTGAAAATAAATATCGTCAAAAGAAAAAGATACTTCAAATAATGAATGTTCTGTTAAATTTTTAATTTCAAAAACTTTACTATTAAAGTTTTTATTATTTGGATAAAGTTTATCTAAAATAGATTTATTAGTTGAAATTATTATATCATCATCTTTAATATCATCAAATTCTTTTATAAAAGTTTCTAAATCATTTGAAATAAATCTAATATTTTTACTAGAGTTTACTGCAAAAATATTTAGTAAGTCATAAGAAATTTTATCACAATAGTATGCTTCTAAATTAAAATGAGCTAATTTATATCTTATTAAATGAATTAATGACTTCTCAATAGAATCTACTTTTATCCATGCTATTTCATTATCAATTATTGGATAAAAATTTTCAATGATAATTGCAAATGCGCCATTTTTAACAGCATTTTCAACATCATCTAAATCTTTTGCAATAAATACATCACCTTCTTTAACTTTAGTAGGATCAGTTTTAAATGAATAAATAAAAGAAATTGATGGGGAGTTTAATAATCTCCCACCAATGATATCTATTAAAGATGAAATTTGCACTAGCTTATTTTTGTCCCAATTTTTTTAGGAGCTTCTGGTCTGATTAAAGATAAACCATTTTCATCTTTTGCTGCCATTAGCATTCCTTCACTTAACATACCCATTAATTTTGCAGGTTTTAAGTTTGCAACTACACAAGCTTGTGTTCCAACTAAATCAGCTGCATTATAGAATTCTTTGATTCCTGCCAAGATTTGTCTATTTCTTCCTTCACCTAAATCAACTTGTAATTTTAAAAGTTTTTTAGATTTTGGTACTTCTTCCGCTTCTACAATTGTTCCAATTTTTAAAGAAGTTTCAAAGAATTTATCAATAGTGATTAAATTATCATCTTCTTCCTCTTTTTTATCTTCTTTCTTATTACATTTTTCTTCAGCAACGGCTTTAGATACAACAGCAGGTTTAGCTTGTTCTAACAGTACTTCTTCAATTCTTGGGAATAACTGCTCAACTTTAGTAATAGTAGTATCAGCAATTAATTCTTTGTTTTTAATTAATGAAACATAAGTTGCATTATCAATAGTAATACCTAATGAATCTGCTATTTTTCCAATTTTTTCTGGCATAACAGAATCTAATAAAAGTGACACTCTAGCCATGATATTAGTAATTAAAGCAACTAAAGCCATAGCTTCGTCTTCTTTACCTTCTTTCATTTTTGCCCATGGTTCATAATCACCAATTGATTTATTTGCAATTGTTAATACTTTCCAAATATCTTCTAAATATCTGTTTAGTTGCATTTTGTATAAATATTCTTCAATATTTTCTAAAATTGCTTCAACTTCTTCTAATTCTTTTTTATGGAATTTTTCTACATCTTTAGAAGTAACTTTAAAATCAAAGTATTTACCACTCATTCCAGAAATTCTATTTAATAGGTTTCCTAAATCATTTCCTAAATCAGAATTGATTCTATCCATTAATGCTTTTTGTGAGAAATCACCATCTTGACCAAAAGGAACTTCTCTAAGCATAAAGTATCTAAAGGCATCTAAACCATATGCATCTGCAACAAGTTTAGGATCTACAACATTTCCTTTAGATTTAGACATTTTTTCACCATCTCTTGTCCACCAACCATGAGCTGCAATATGCTTTGGTAATGGTAAATCTAAAGACATTAAAAATGCTGGCCAATAAATAGCATGGAATCTTAAAATATCTTTCCCAACTAAATGTGTTGAAGCTGGCCACTGATTCATGTTTGCTTCATCTCCACCATAACCTAAGGCAGTAATATAGTTCATTAAAGCATCTAACCAAACATACATTACGTGTTTTGGTTCATTTATTGATTCTGGAAGTTTAACACCCCAATCAAAAGAAGTTCTAGAAATAGATAAATCTCTTAATCCACCTTTTACAAAGTTTACAATTTCGTTTTTCTTTGCTCTTGGAAGAATACAATCTTCATTTTGCTCATACCATTCAATTAATTTATCTTCGTATTTAGATAATTTGAAAAAGAAACTTTCTTCTTTTACAATATTTGTAGGCTTCCCACAATCAGGACAAAATTGTTCATCAACTAATTGCTTTTCAGTAAAGAATGTCTCACATGATACACAGTAATAACCTTCGTAATCACCTTTATAAATATCACCTTTATTGTACATAGTTTCAAAAGCTTTTTGAACACCAATTTTATGTTCATCATCAGTAGTTCTAATAAATTTATCATATGAAATATCAAAATCATCCCATAAAGTTCTAAATTTACCTGATACTTCATCAGCATACTCTTTTGGAGTTTTTCCTCTTTGTTCAGCACTTTGAGCAATTTTTTGTCCATGCTCATCAGTTCCTGTTAAAAAGTAAGTATTAGCACCTGTTAATCTAGAATATCTAGCTAACATATCAGCGATAATAGTTGTGTAAGCATGACCAATATGTGCTACATCATTTACATAATAAATTGGTGTTGTTATATATACGTTTTTGCAAGATTCTTCCATTCTCTACCTCTTCTATAATTTATAATAATTTTAAAATTCAAATCCACCGCCAGAGCCCTTATTCATCGACTCATAAACAGCAATTACATATTTCTTTCTTAATTCACAATCAAAAAATTGATCGCAAGGGTTGCAAGAACTTAACCCTTTTGACTCTTGACATTGTTTTAACTCATTTAGTTTTTGATCTAGCTTTATTTGCCATTCATCAATAACTATGTCTTCTGTGTTAGCCATTATTCTTATAAACTTCTAATACTCTATTGATCTCATCATTAGATCCAAAGAAACAAGGAGTTGTATCATGAATATGTGTAGTTTCAACTTCTAAAGCTCTTTTGAAACCATCAATTGCTTGACCACCAGCTTTTTCATATGTATAAGCAAATGGGAAAACTTCGAATAATTGTCTTAACTTTCCTTTTGGTCTATCTGTAGTACCAGGATAAGAGAATAATCCTCCACCTTTTAAAAGAATTTGATGTAAATCAGGAACCATACCACCAGAATATCTTAATCTATAACCATCATTAAAAATATCATCAATCATAGCTTTATGGAAAGGTGCCCAACAGTTCTGAGTAGAACCAGGAGCATTTAGTTTGCCTTTTTGATTTAATTCAATATTTTGAATAAATTCAAATTTACCTTTAAGTAATCTATACATTTTAACATCATCAGTAGCAATAACTAATTCAACTCTTGGTCCAAAAACAACGTAAATAGATGCAACAATATTTTGTGCATTAAATTCGTTTTTGTAAATACCATAGATAGAACCAACAGATAAGTTAACATCAACTAAAGAAGATCCATCTAAAGGATCATAAGCGATTAAATATTCACCATCTTCATTTAAGTTTACAATTTCTTCTTGTTCTTCTGAAACAATAGCTTTAATACTTGGTATTTCTTTGAAAATGTCTTCAATAATAACATCACTAGCAATATCAAGTTTTAATTGAGTATCACCTGTTGAGTTTTCTTGTTCACTTTTACCTGTATCACCTGTTTCAATTAAATCTTTGATTTTGATACTTGCTTCTTCAATTGCTTTAATAATATCTTGCATGTTTATACTCTTTTTGCGTTTTTATCAATCCATACAATAAAATCTTCTGGATTGTTTAGGTTTAATTTATCTATGTTTGCTGGTATCTCATTTTTATCAATAGTATCATCACTTGCTATTGCATCTGTTACATTAAAATAACTTTCATCTAAAGAGTTTCTAAAAATAGAAATTCTTGGTAAGGGAAGAGTTTTTAATCCTTCAACTAGTAAATAATCAAAATCAACAAATAAGTCGATCATATCATCAATACTTGAAGTATCTTTTTTAAATAAAGTAGTCTTATTAGGACTTACAACTGCAACATCTGCACCTGTTTGACTAAATTTAAAAGAGTCTTTTCCTTCTTTGTCAAAAGTAGCTTTATCTTTTGGATCATGCTTTATGATACAAACTTTAAAACCTCTATCTTGTAAGATATTTGATACTTTAACAATAGCCGTAGTTTTTCCACTGTTTGATGGTCCTGAAAATGCAACCACTAATCTTTTTTTCTTCATAAAGGGGATTTTATCCAAATGAATGTTAAATTATATTTAATTTTTTATGATTAGATTTTTTAATGTAACTATCATGAGTAGGTACTTTATAAAGGATTTCTTATTTTAAGTGAGAAATAAAAATAAATACTAATATTATTTATAAAAAATAAAGATATTTTCTCTCCTAAAAGCTATAAGTTAACTTCATTTTTATATATTTAAAGTAAAATTATGACATAAAATTATGGAGAAGAAATGTATAAAACTATATTAATTTCACTACTATCAACAATGTTTGTAGCTTGTTCATCCAACTCATCTTTAAAGTATTTTAAAAAAGAAGAGATTCAAGCAAGAGCAATTCAATATACTAAAAAAACGGATATTTTAGAAAAAAATGAACCAAAAGTTTTATTTATTGCAACTTATTTAAATAATATAAAAAGTAAACAATTTAAATCAAAACAAGAAAAGTTTGTAATATCAACATATTTTACAGATGCTCAAGAACAAGATTTATTAAAAAGAGGGTATAAACTTTCTTTAAATGATAAAGAAGCTTTACAAATAAAAGAGATTAATAAAAATGATCCATTATATGGACCACTTTTAGCCAATAATCATTGGGGTAAATATTATTTAGTTGAATTTGATGAAGTTAAAGATGTTTATGAATTAAAATTAGTTTTATCAAAAACAGCTTCTACTTCGGGGCAACTAAAGTTTGAAAAATAGAAGATAGTTTTACACTATTTTCTTTATTCATATGATTATTATATACATAATAATTAGCTAATACTTTTTTACCATATCTTCTAGTTTCATTATAAGAAATTAATTCCATACTTAAAAAAGGTTCATACTTTTTATCAAGTGTTTTAAACAATCCATTTTTAAACTGTTTTCTAGTATATCCAGGACCACCATTATAAGCATAAGCAATAAATAATGGATTATTCTTAAATTGTTTTTTTAAAGTATTAAGATGTTTACTTGCATATTTAATATTTACTTCTGGAATAAACTGATGATAAATATTATAAGGCTCTTTTAACTGCTTTGCTAAGGCTTTTGATAAAAAAGGCATTATTTGCATAATTCCTTGTGCCGTTGCAGTTGAAACAGAAGAGGGTATAAATCTACTTTCTTGTCTTCCAATAGAGTACATCAAAATTTGTTTATCTAAATCATACTTTTTAAATACATCTTTAAAAGGTGTGATAAAATATTGAGTTTTATATTTTTTATATCGTTCTAACACAAAAGTATATTGAGGAAGGAACTCTTCATTTGAAAATAAATTATGATACTTATTTAATTTTTCTTCACTTAAATCTTTTTTAGTATCTCTTACTACATCAATCCAATCAAATTGGCTAAGAGAATCAAAAGATGTCTCTTTATTTAATAAATCAATATCATATTCAATACTTGTACTTTTAGTATTTGAAATTTCTTTAGCATATAGTGAGTAAATATTATTATCCCAACTCTCAAGAAGAGGTGTTAAAAAACTATTATCTTTAGTAATTAAATATCTCCAAAAATTAACTTTATCTTTATCCATTTGGAAATATGCTTTTTTATATGCATCTTTTAAATAAGATAGTGAAACTTCATCTTTATCATATTTTATTGCATTAATAGCTAAAAAGAAAAGTGTTTGATGTGTTAACTCTTTATTATTAGCAACTTTAAATAGTGATTTTTGTAAATTTACTAACCTAGGATTTGTTACTACATATCTAGTGAATCTATTAAACTTTTTATCTTTAGAAATTTTATCAATAAAACTTGAAGGAATTGGATGATTTATCTCATTTCGTCTAAAAGCTTTTCCAGCTTTAAAAAACAACCTATAAAATCTATGTGGTTCAGTACTTAAAAGACTAAAGAAAGGTTGATCAGAAGCTATTACTTTTAAGTCATTTCTTAAAGTAGGGTATTTTTCAACTCTTTGTATAACAGAGTTTAATTTCTTTTGAGAAAGTGTAGTAGAATCATATAAAGACAAACCTAAAGCTAAACATCTGTCATCATACTTTAATAAATCATTAGTTTTAGCTCTATAGCACTTTAGATCTTCACTTGGTAGATCTTGAAATTTTTTATTAAACTCTTTTTTTACTCTACCATTTTTATTTCTAGCCATATCATATGCAGTTTTTGCATCACTTGCAATAATATTTTGTTTTAAGTATTGGATAATAAAAAAATCTTTTGCATAGGATTTTGGTTTTTCTTCTAGCCATGAAAGGCTAACTTCAAAATTTTCGTGTGTAATAGGAAGATCACTATTTGCACTTAGAGATAATACTAAAGCACAAGATAGTGATGTTATAAGTTTTTTCATATTAATTAAAATGCTAATCTAGAAAGAAAAGTTTCTATAAAGATTAATGCAAAAATTAAAATAAGTGGAGCTAAATCCATTCCACCAAATACTGTTGGAATATATTTTCTTACAAATGCGTATGCAGGTTCAGTTAACCTATATAACATTTGAACAATAGGATTGTAAGGATCTGGTTTAAACCAACTTAATAAAGCTGAAATAATAATAACCCATTTGTATAAGAAAACTATTCCTAATACTACAGTTAAGATTGAAGCGAATAATGCATCTATCATTTTACAATTTCTCCCATATAATTTTTAATTAAAGGATAAATACTTGAAATATTAATACCATTATTTCTACCTGTTAAGATATATGTTAAAGGTTTAGTTAATTTATCACCTTCTAAAGAAGTCTTTTCATTAATATATTTAATTAAATCTTCGTAAGTGTCTTGATAAGGAGCATCTTGTAAACAAAGTTTTAATTCCACAAATTCTTCTTCATAACCTTCACAAGTACTTTTTGGAGTAAAGATAAGATCAAGTTTTTCTTTAATTTCTTTAATTGTTGAAGACTCTTCTAATAAAATTTTAGCAAGCTTACCAATATCAGTATCAGCAAAACCTAAAATCTTAGATAGTCTCATATCATCAAAAGTTTCTAAATGTTTTTTATTGATAACTTTTAATTTTTCAATATCAAAAGCAAGATTTTCATTAGATATATTTTTAATATCAAACCATTCAATAGCTTCTTCTAATGTAAATATTTCACTAGGAGTTTTACTTCCTAAAAGAACTAAGTAGTTAGCAATTGCACTTGGAAGAAAACCTTCATCTATTAATGATTGTACACTTATATCATCATTTGAAATACTTGGTAAATGCACATAGTTTACTTCTTTGTCATATCCTAAAGATTTTCTAACATGTATTTGTTTTGGTGTATTTTCTAAGTACTTTTCATCTCTAATAACAGTAGAAATATCTAAAATCATGTCATCTACAGCACATGAATAATCATAAGTAGGTGTTTTATCATGATTTAAAATAACAAAAGAATCAATATCAAATGATTTATCATTAAATTGAATATTTTCTTCTGGTTCTTTAATTCTAATTGTAAAAGGTGAATTTGTATTTAAAATAGTTTCATCTGATAATGTAGCACAGAAACCATCATATTTAAATGCTTTACCTTTAGATTCAGCTTCTTCTTTTAGTTCTTCAAGTTTAGCATCACCACAAAAACAAGAAAATGCTTTTTTCTTAGCTAATAATTGCATAACCATTTTTTGGTGGTATTTTAAAGAATCACTTTGATGAACTGCTCTTTCATAATCAATTGAAAAAAGGCTTAACATATGTAGGATTTCTTTATCTTTTCCTTCTACAATTTTATTTTTTTCTATATCTTCAATTCTAACAATTAAACCTTCGTTTAATTGTTTTGATAAAATATAATTAAAAATAGCAACTCTTAAGCTGCCAATATGCATATTCCCACTTGGGCTTGGTGCAAATCTTAACAAATTTATTTCCTTACTATTGAGAATGTTAAATTATTAATCTCATCATGAGATTTTATATATTTATTTAAATCTTCAAGTTTTAAATCTTGAATTTTTTCTAATTCTTTTTGAGAGTGATCTTGTTTTAAACCTCTATAGAATAGGGTAAAAGCTCTATTTAATCTTTGAGCTAAAGTTTCAGACCTTAAAGGCTCACTTCCTGTTAAAAATTTCTTAGCAGATTCAAGTTCTTCTTTTGTAACACCTTTTTTTACAAACTCTTTAACTAGTTTTTTTACTAATTCTTCTGCTTCTTTTGCAGTTTCATTTTTTGTTTGTAAATATCCAGTGAAATATGAGTGTGATTTATTTATAGAAACATAACCATATGCACTATAAGCTAAACCTCTTTTTACTCTGATCTCTTCCATAAGTCTTGACCCAAAACCAGAACCACCTAAAATAAATGAAGCAACTTTGGCCATATAAGCTTTTTTGTCATCAACATCCACATCAAATGAACTTCCAAAGTAAATATACGCTTGTTGTGTATCTTTGATTAAAGTTTCTTCTTTAGCCGTAGATTTAAATTCGATTTTTTGGAACTCTTTTTTCTTACCAACTTTTAAAGTTTTTAAAAGAGGTGTGATTTGTTTTTCAAATTCTTTAAAAGTATAATCACCACCAGCAACAATAATTAGATTTGATAAATTAATTGTATCTTTTAAAAAACCTTTTATATCTTTTAATTGAATCTTAGAAATAGAATCAATTGTTCCAGAATTAGGACTTTCTAAAGAAGTATCTTTAAATAGAGTTGATTTTAATAAGTTTCTTGAAACATAATCAAAATCATTTTCTTTTCTTTTTAATGCACCAATTTGAATTGTTTTTAACTTTGACAAAGTATCTTCACTATAATTTGGAGATTTTAATAAATCTTCTAAAAGTGAAAAAGCTTTACTTGATACATCTTTTAAATTTGATAACTCTATTACAAAAGTTTCAAATCCATTTGAAGCAGTTAATGAAATAGCATTTTCTTCAAGCTTTTGAGCAAATTCACTAGAACCTAACTCTTTAGTACCTTCATTTAAAAGTTTTGAAGAAATATTTACTAGTCCACTTTTTTCTTTATCTTGAATATATCCTGAGTTTTGAAAAACAAGTTGCATATTTAAAATAGGCAAACTTTTTTGTTCTTCAAATACTACAGGAATTTTAAGACCTTCAACTTCAATATGCTTAATAACAGCACTCATTAAACTCCCTTGTATTATTAGTAATGCGAATAGACATTTTTTAAACATTAGGTTTAGAACCTTTCTAACATCTCATAAGCTGTATTTCTTTTAGCTGGATTTTCTCCAACGTCTTTAATTAATCTAATCATTTCTTCTTGATTCATTCTATTAGAAGCTCCTGCTGCTTTTACAACATTTTCTTCCATCATAGTTGAACCTAAATCATTTGCTCCAAATTTTAAAGCCATTTGACCTATGTAAGATCCTTGAGTTACCCAAGAACTTTGCATATTTCTAAAATTATCTAAATAGATTCTCGAAACTGCTAATAATCTTAAATATCTATTTGAAGATTGAGGTTTAATATCTGGAATTTCAGCTTTTAGCTTTGTATTTGCACCTTGGAAAGACCACATAATAAATGCTCTAAAACCACCAGATTCATCTTGTAGTTTTCTAAGCATTTCCCAATGTTCAATAATCTCTTCATCAGTTTCAACCGTACCAAACATCATTGTTGCAGTTGTTTTCATACCAATTGAGTGAGCAAGTCTATGAACTTCTATCCAATCTTCACTATCCATTTTATTTGGAGCAATAATATCTCTTACTCTATCAGATAAAATCTCAGCTCCAGCTCCTGGAATTGAACTTAAACCTTTTACTTGTAATCTTTTTAAAACTTCTAAAATAGAAATTTTAGATACTTTTGCAATATATTTAACTTCAATTGCTGAAAAACCATGAATTGTAATTTGAGGATATTTAGTATGAATATGATCAACTAAATCTTCATAATAATCTATTTTAAGTTTTGGATGAACACCACCTTGGAATAAGATTTGAGTTCCACCAATTTCAAGTAATTCATCAATCTTTTCATCAATTTCATCAAATTTTAAAACATAAGAGTCATCATCTCTTCCATGTCTATAAAAAGCACAGAATTTACAGTCAACCCAACAAACATTTGTATAGTTAATATTTCTATCAACAATAAATGATGTTACATGTTCTGGATGTAATTGTGTTTTTTTAAGAGTTGCAAGTTCACCAAGTTCTAAAAGAGAAGCATTTTGGATTAAATCCAAAGCTTCTTCATTTGTAATTCTTCTATTTATAATATCTTTATCTATGATATATTCATTCATTTTTTTAACCATTAGAAACTTGACCCTAGTGAGAATTCAAATGATGATGTATCATCACCTGGCTCATCATCAAGAGCTTGTGAGAAAATAAGTTGTAAAGGACCCATTGGAGAAATCCATTCTAAGATTGCACCTGCACTAGATCTTTTGATTTGAGTAAAACTATCTTCACCAGTCATACCATAATCATAGAATACACTCCATCTCATTTTTGCACTATCAATTAATGGGAAATTCATTTCAACAGAATTTGACCATAATCTTTTATATGGAGCTTCAACAAGTCCATCATCATTATTAGGACCAAATGCAAATGATTTATATCCTCTAAGTGACTTAGGTCCACCTAAGTATAATGAATCACCTTGATTGATTTGTCCATTATCAATTAAAACTTTTACTTGTGTTTTAAATCTGAAAATCCAGTCTAACTCAGTCCAGTCTTCAATTGATTTAAAGTATTTAAAGTATGTAGATGATTTTAAGTATTTAGAATCTCCACCAATACCTGCATACTCTAAAGATGTACCAGTTTTAATACCACTTCTAGGAACATAATAATCATCAGTATTGTTATATGTTACAAATGGAGTAATTGAACTTGTAATGTAATCAGTATCTTGGAAATATCTTGGATCACCAACTCTTGATGCATCATCGTAAGTATAATCTTCTTCAATAAAGTCTAATCTATATCTTAATCCACCACTTAAATTTCTAAGTAATTGTTTTCCAACAGATACAGAGAAACCTTTAGAATTTTTATCTAAGTCATAATTATCTCTATTAATTTCTGTTTCAGAGTTGTGAATTTCAACTTCACCACTGTATTCACTATCATTAATAGCTGGGTTTTTTAAACTAATTGCAAATTTACTTTTTCTAGCAGATAAATCAGCACTAATACCAACACCTAAACCAGAACCAAATATATTTGAATCATTTACAGATCCGTTAATCATTAGTTTATCATATGAACCATATCCACCACCAAGAGTAAGAGAACCAGTTGCTGCTTCTACTACTTTTACAATAATGTCAATTTTATCATCACTAACTCTTTTTTGCTCAACTTTTACATCTTCAAAAAATCTTGATCTTTTTAATCTTGATCTTGAATCATTAAAATCAGTTAAACTAAATAAATCCCCAGGAGCTAAATATACATCTCTTCTAATAACTCTATCAAGAGTTCTAGTGTTTCCAGAAATTTTTACATCATTGATGTAAACTTTTTTTCCAGGTATTACATTAAATACTACATCTACTTTAGAATTTTTTGTATCTTTTTTGATATCAAATTTAACTTGAGCATATGCATATCCTTTGTTTGCAACTTGTGTTTTAATATAGTTTTGATCTTTTCTTAATCTTTTTATATTAAAAGTATTACCAACAATAAGTTTTAATTCTGGATAAATATCTTTTGGATCTACAATAGAAGAGTCTACAAATATTTTAATATCATTTGTAGTATATTTTTTACCTTCAGTAATAAAGAAATCTAATTTTGCTTGATTAGAAGCAAAATCAATATCTAAATAAGGTTCTTTTACTTGCGCATCAAGATAACCTTTTTCAAAATATAATTCATTTATTCTTCTAGCATCATATTTTAATTGGTCAATTTTTACTTCACCATCATTTTGTCCAAACCACCATGAAGCAAACTCTTTTTCTTTGTTTGCAGTAATTTGATCAAAATCACTTTGATCTAATTTATCAGCACCGTAATAATTAGCTTTTTTAATGATAATTTCATCACCCTTATTTACATTGAATGTAACTTTTAAAGAGTGTTCATTTAGTTTTTCAACTTCAGTTTCAACAACAGAGTTAATATACCCATCATTTTCAAGCATATTTAAAAGAATCTCTTTTGCATCTTTGATTCTTTTTTTAGTATACATAGAACCTTTTCTGATCTTAATAAGACCCTTTAAAGACTCAATATCTTCAGCTCTTGATTTATAACCTTTTATGTCTATGTTAGCAATAGAAGGTTTTTCTTTAAAGTTTAATTCAAGCTTACCGTCATTATTAACAACAACGATATCGTCAAAGTAACCAAACTTATAAAACTTTTTTATAGCGTCGTTTAACTTTTCGTTATCAAGTTCATCACCAACTTTAATATTTAATGTTTCATTTACAATTTTTGGCGATATTTTATTTAAATTATTAAATTCAATAGATTTAATTGTATTAGCACTTAATGCACTAGCACAAGCTAAAGAAAATAGTAGTACTTTATTTTTCACGACTTTCCTTAATTATAATAATAGGCATAAATATATCTAAATATACTTTATATGAATATTAATAGTTAGTTGCCTGGTATTTGATAGTTTTTTTATCAAAAGGTTAGTTTATAGCACTTGTAATAATCGTTAGTTAACAACACTTCTTTAAAATCATTAAAAATCTTACAAATTATTAACACAAAATTGACACACTAATTAAAGTATGATTCAAATAAATTAAATTTACTAAACTTGTGACACAAACTGTGACGCAAAAATAATATAATTAATCAAAACTAAAAGGATATTTTATAAAATATATTTTAATCATACCTACAATTATGTTTTTCTTTATTGGATTAGGTTTCTATCAAAACAGTTTTAGCTCAAAATTTTTAAAACTTTTTAGAATACTTTTTTTAGCATTTAAATTTTCTATATTCTTAGGAATGTTAATGTTTCTGATGCTTGCAACAAGTAGAAGTTTTTCTTTTCTTTATCAAACCAGTATAGATCTTGTTTTACAATTTTTAACATTAACACTATTATATTTGGTTTTTGTTTCAAATAAAAAAGATAGAGAATTCTTATTAAATGTATATAAGCTTGTATTCCCTTCGGCTATTATTTTAATTTTTGTACTTTTCAGTTACTCTGATAATCTAAATAAAACAAAGATTGATTACTTTAAAACAAAAATAAGATACGATCAAATAACTAAAGAAAATAGTTTAAAAGAATATGAAGATTATATTGAATCTTATTTAAATAAAAATATTAAAACTAAAAATAGTCTAGAAGAGATATTATTAGGTAATCCTGAAAATAAAAAGAGAATTAAAAAAGAAGAAAAAGAAGAAAAAGAAACTACTTATGATTTCATATTAAATAGCTGTGCTTCATTCTTAAGTATATTAATTCTATTTGCTTTTTTATGGTGCTTAAAAGAATTAAGTGTTTATAAAAAACTAAATTGTAATATATTAAAAAAGAAAAAAAGTAATTCACTTTTAAGAAAAATAAACAAACAATCTTAATAACTATTAAGATATAATCTCAAAATTATTAAAAGAAAAAGGTATAGAATTGAATATTGGAATTGTAGGTTTAGGACTTATGGGTGGATCTTTTGCAAAAGCTGTAAAAAAATATGCAATTGCAGACAAAGTTTATGGATACGCTAGAAGTGAAAAATCAGAAAAAGAGATTGCTGAGTTAAATTTAGTTGATGAGTTAGTAGATATTAAAACATTAAAAGAAAAATCTGATTTAATAGTTTTAGCAATACCAGTTGATAATATAATCGCAATTTTACCAGAGCTATTAGATGTAAGTGAATCTACAACTATTATGGACTTAGGTTCTACAAAAGAGTTTATTGTAAAAAATATTCCTCAAGAGATTAGATCTAACTTTGTAGCAGCACACCCTATGTGTGGTTCTGAAAAGTTTGGACCAAAAGCTGCTATGGACAACCTATATGAAGGTAAAACAGTTGTTTTATGTGATTTAGAAGATAATACACAACTTCATGAGCAAAGAGCTATTAAAGTATTTCAAGATATTGGAATGAGACTAGTTTTTATGGACTCTAAAAATCATGATATTCATGCTTGTTATATGTCTCATTTACCACATGCTATTTCATACTCACTTGCTAACACTGTTATGGGACATGAAGATCCTAAGGCTATTATTGCCTTAGCAGCTGGTGGATTTACAGATATGAGTAGAATTGCAAAGTCAAGTCCTGATATGTGGACAGATATTTTTAGACAGAATAAAGATAATTTAATAAGTTCAATTGATTTATTTGAAGACCAAATGAAAAAAGTAAGATCAATGGTTGAAGAAGAAAGATATGATGAGTTAAAACAGTGGATGGAAAAAGCAAATACTTTACATGAGATACTTTAAAAATAGTATCTCATAGTACAAAAAACTAATTTATAGAGTTTATAGCCTCTAATACTTTTAAAGCTTGATGATGTTCTTTTACATCATGACACCTTACTATTGAAGCACCATTTTTAACAGCCTCTAAATGAATAGCCAAAGTTCCAGGAAGCCTATCTTGAATCTCACAAGGTGTTATTTTATCAATCATTGATTTTCTACTAGCACCTATTAAAACTTCATATCCAAAATGCTTAAAATGCTCCATATTTTTTAAAAGTGTTAGATTATGTTCTAAAGTTTTACCAAATCCAATACCTACATCTAAAACAATATCATTTATTCCAAAAGATTGAGCTTTTTGTATTTGTGTTTTAAAGTACTCATCTAAATCTAACATGATATTTTCATACTCTGGATTATCTTGCATATTTGTAGGATTATTTTGCATGTGCATGATTACAACTTGTGCATCATACTTTGCCGATACGTTACAAACTTCATCATTTGATAAACCTGTAATATCATTTACTATTTTAAAACCTTTGTTTAAAACATAATCAATAACCAAAGGAGAATAAGAATCTATCGAAAAGTCTACTTTTTCAAAATATTTATTTGTATAAATAGTATCTACTATACTTTTTACTCTTTCAAGTTCAACACTATCTTCTACAGTTTGAGAACCTGGTCTTGAAGATACAGCACCAATATCAATAATATTTGCACCATCTTCAATCATAGACTCAATTCTAAAACTTGCTTGCTTATCATCAAATCTACTTCCACTAAAAAAAGAGTCTTCATTTGCATTTAAAACACCCATAATTTTAGTTTCATAATTTTGTTCTTTTACAAACTTTTTTAATGTTTTTGATAACTCTTTTAATCCAAAAGGTTGGGGTAATTCTTTTCTACTTAATAATTCAAAATGTTTAGTTGTTCCTATTAATATTCCATCAACAAGTTTTTCCTTTGCAACAATAACCCCAGTAGGAACTGCAAATTCAGCTCCTATAGATAAAGCATCTTGTTTTAAAATATTTGCAGCACCAACATGCATATCTTTTATATATAAAGTATGAAGTTTAGATTTTTTTGAAAGTATAGAAATTCCACCAGAATCACAATTTAAGTTTTTATATACTTTTTTAGCATCGCTAATAGATATTTTATATGCTCTCATATAAAACCTTTTTAATTATTTTGATTTTGTAATGATAATAATAACATACTTAGAACGTTTGTAGGTTTCGAGTTTAAATCTAATAATTTTATAGATTTTGAAAATAGTTCTAATTGATTTTTATTTAAATTGATATTTTGTGTTCTTACTTTTAAAAGTATTGATTCAACTATCTCTTTTGCTTCATTTTTAGATAATTTTTGATTTTCTTTTAAAAAAGAATAAATGTCTTTTAAATCAAGCTTTTTTATATCTAAGGTTGATTCTTCTTTTAAAGTAGAAGTTTTAAAATTCTTGTATGGAATTCTAGAATAAATAGTTGGTAAGATAGACGACTTTGATGTTGTTAATAATATAAATACTACATTTTTAGGTGGTTCTTCTAGAACCTTAAGTAATGAGTTTTGTGCTTCATTTCTAAAAGTTGTACCACATAAAAATATGTATTTTTTACTATTTGAAGCGATATATGCTTCTTTAATAGCTAAAGTAGCTTGCGCTAATTGAAATTCTTCTTTTTCTTCATTTTTAATAATTCTTGTTGAATGAGTAGGGTAGCTTGGAATTAATTCATTTAAAGCTTGCTCTATATCATTAACTATTAAAATAGAAGAGTTTTCAACCATTTGCATCACCATTTTAGTTTTCTACGTTTATTTGTGCAAACAATGCTGCACTTATTGTTTTGTTATATAATCTAAACATTTGTAAAAGCTTCATATCCAAAGCTTCATCACCACTTCTTAGATTAAATGCATCTTGCTTTTCTTCATCAAATAACCAAAGAAAAGAGTTTTTAGATACTTTTGGAATAACAGCTCTTGAGTCTTGACTCTTACCTATATACCAAAAACAATACCCATTTGGAAAAGAAATATTTAACATATCTTTTATATGAGAAATATCATCATCAGATTTAATATTATCTATATATTTATAAAATGATTTAAAATCATAAAAAGGTAAAAAAGGTCTGTTTAGCTTTGTTGAGTTTACATTTGTTAAAACATACTCTAAAAACCATTCTCGCTCTTTATCTGTAAGAACAATTACAGAACATCCTTTTTCTAATAAATTTACAATATTTTTAGAAACTAATGGTGTCCATTCATATTTTTTCTCTTCTAACCAAGGAGATATAAGTCTATCTTCCCTGATTGAATCAACTGTCCAGTTTAAAAACTCTTGCACTGTTATTTATCCAGTTCGTAAGCTTCATGTAATGATCTAACAGCTAATTCTGAATACTTTTCTTCAATAATCATAGAGATTTTGATCTCAGATGTAGAAATGATTCTGATATTAATATTTTCACTTGCCAATGTAGAGAATGCTTTTGATGCAACACCAGTATGAGATTTCATACCAACACCAACAATAGATACTTTTGCGATTGCTTCATTATAATCAATCTTTCTAGCATCATCTTCAAATCTGTTCATTACAGCTCTACACGCTTCCCAATCTGTTGTAGGAATTGTAAAGTCTAAATCTGTAGCACCATCAACTCCAACAGTTTGAACTATCATGTCAACATTGATGTTGTCATCAGCTAGTGAAGTAAAGATTGATGCAGCAATACCTGGTTTGTCAGTAACACCGTACATTCCAACTCTTACTTGATTTTTATCTAAAGCTATTCCACTTACAACTGGTTTTTCCATGATATTTTCTTCCTTTGTTATTAATGTACCTTCAACTTCAGGCGTAAAGCTGCTTCTTGATACTAAATTTACATTTAATTTTTTCGCCATTTCAACAGATCTATTTTGTAATACTTTTGCACCTAATGAAGCTAGTTCAAGCATTTCATCATAAGAAATTTTATCTAATTTCTTAGCTTTTGGTTCAATTCTTGGATCTGTAGTATAAATACCATCTACATCTGTATAAATTTCACATACATCAGCTTCAATAGCACCAGCAATTGCAACAGCAGTTAAATCACTTCCCCCACGTCCAAGAGTAGAAACTCTATGTGTGTCCTGTGCAATTCCTTGGAAACCTGCAACAATAATTACATTACCTTCAGAAATAGCTTCTTTCATACCAGCAGTATCAATAGACTCAATTCTAGCTTTAGTATGAGCATTATCTGTAATAATTCCAGCTTGTCTTCCACTCATAGAAGTAGCTTTGTATCCTTGTTCATTTAAAGCAATAGATAATAATGCAGATGTAACTCTCTCTCCAGAGCTTAAAAGCATATCTATTTCATCAGCTTTAGGTTTTTTTGAAAAGCTTTGTGCATAATCAATTAACTTATTTGTTTCACCACTCATAGCAGACACTACTGCAATTACATCATGGCCTTTATCTTTTATATTTTTTATAATATTCGCAACGTTTTGAATTCTCTCAAGTGTTCCTACACTCGTTCCACCAAATTTAAGTACTTTTAACATTTAAATTTTATTTCCTTTCTAAATATAACCTTCATTTCTAAAATATTTTAACACTTGTTTATATACAGTTCTTTTGAAGAAAGTTATATAGTCATAAATATTTTTTGTTGGTACAAATTTATATTCACTAAACTCAGGTATATGAGTGTTAATGTCTATTTT
>Ga0193960_1000165_pt1 | contig 26896 bp, 41 predicted proteins | sample FB_3_MG_FD_140338 | JGI IMG/M metagenome (GOLD analysis project Ga0193960, IMG submission 140338) | Microbial mat bacterial communities from the Broadkill River, Lewes, Delaware, United States - FB_3_MG | ecosystem: Environmental > Aquatic > Freshwater > River > Microbial mats | place: USA... | reverse complement strand
GATATGAATTACATGGAACAAGTAGCAAGCATGTTAGGTATTGAGTTTCAAACCGAACAATTTGAGGTTTTAGAAATACCAGGCGATTTATTTACAATAGACTTTTGCGGAACAAGAGATCAAACTGGACGGCAAAGAGAGTTTTTAACAACTGGCTTGTTGACAGGTGCATACACAATTAAAAAGTTACCTTGGATACCTAAAGAGTGCGAAGCTTTTTACAAGATATGGGAAGAGGATATAAAAGGCTATGCTAAATGTATTAATTATTGCAAAGAATCTATTGAACTTATGCATAAACGTGGTGTAACATTCTACAAAACAGAAGAAGAAGTAAAAGCAGCAGTTAAAGAACTGGGTTGGGAGGTTGAATAAATGACTTACGGTGATTGGAAACTGTTAGAATTTAAAGTGTGGCTGGTTATAATAATAATTGTATTTTTAATTGTGCTTGGTCCGTGGGTGTGGTTTTTTACTAAGCACAAAATCAAAAGTATGTTTGGGAGGGGTAAGTAGATGGCACAAGTAATTATAGATTATGATGAGTATCAAGAACTGTTGAAATCAAAAGGACAAAGCATCGGTAAGTTACCAGGCAATTTAAACCAAATACAAGACGGGTATACCGGAAAACCCGAAATGCATTTAGTGATTGATAAAAGCGATTTAATTCAATGGTTTAATGCAAACGCCTTAATTCCTAATGGGATTGACAAAGTTCAAATAACAAACAGATAGAGGGGTTTAACTACCCTTTTTGTAACATTAACTATTAAATGCTATAATATAGATATGGAACATTAATCAGGAGGCGTTCTCATGAGAGATATATTGTTTAGAGGTAAAAGAATAGATAACGGTGAGTGGGCGTATGGTGATTTAGTTAGGAGTAATATAGATATATATTTTATCATCAATTGGTTTAATTACCGAATAGAACTAGATGATATTCCGGATATAGGATGCTTAGAGGCAAACCCTAACACAGTAGGTCAATATACTGGATTAAATGACAAGAATGGCGTCAAGATATTTGAGGGTGATATTTTAGATATGAAGCGTGGCAAAAATGCGTTAATAGTTTACAATGATGGAATGTTCAAGGTTAAAAACGCAAACAGCCAACATATATCAAGAATGCCTTTGTATAAAGTAATAGGCAACATTCACGACAACAAAGAACTATTGGGCTAATCGTGATGCAATACAGGGAGTTGATTAACATGAATTGCAAAGACTGTGCAATGTTTATATGCTTTAGAGAAGATAGAGATGGAACGACTAGCGGCGGGTGTGAGTTGGATGGAAGTGGGTATTCTTCTACAATAAAAAACGCAGAAAGTGACGTATGCACAATGTACAGAAACAAGAGAGAGCAAAATCAAAAGTTTCAATCGCACTTGCTAAACGAAAAGAAAAGTATTGGCTTCAAAGGAGACACTAATATATTTTAAGGAGTTGATAGGATGGGATTATATATAACGGTTAAAGATCAAGACGGTAAAGAGTTAGGTGGCTTTGGTCCAGGAGAAAGAGACAAGTATTTTCAATTAATGAAGAACGGAGTAAATGGTTGCACTTGCAGTGGTAAGATGTGTACTTGTTATGACTATGACGATTACATTGTAACCAGAGAACAAGCAAGGGATTATGATTTGTTAGAGGAATACTTTAAAGATAGAGATACTGTACTATTAGAATTTAGTTATTAGAAAGGGTGATACCATGGCAGCTAAGACCAACAAGCTAACTAAACAAGAAGAAAAATTCGCACAAGGCTTGTTTCTTGGTGACAGTCAAAGAACAGCCTACAGAAATGCGTTTAAGCAGAGCAAAAGGTGGAAGGATAAGACAGTTGATGAAAAGGCTTGTAGATTGGCAAAGACTGGCAAGGTCAAGGCAAGGCTTGAAGTCCTAAGGGGTAAAATGGCTGATAAAGTACAAGAATCGGCGTTATTATCGGCTCAGGACATACTTAATAGCATAGCCAACACAATAGCACTATGTGAGAGTCAATTAGCTTTAAGGGACGATAAAGGCGAAATAACAGGAATAAACAAAACAGCATTGAACGGGCTAACCAAAAACAATGAATTGTACGGTAAGCACCTTAAACTATTTACAGACAAGGTAGAACACTCAGGCGAGATCAAAATGCCAGTGATAAAGATAAGCAAATGACGAATAATGATGCATAAATAATGTATAAAAATACACTTAGTATCAAAATATACGGCTGATATACAAAATAACATGCATATTCAATGAATAAGAGTCTAAGTAATAGGCTCTTTTACTATATTTGCATAAAATGATATAATAGAGTAGGAGGTGGTAAGGATGTTAGTAGATGATTTAATAGAAATGCTAGAACAACATAGAGGTAAGAAAGTTATATCAAGAGATGACTTTGGAGAAGCTTATGAAAACAATGTAAAAATCACACAAACAGAGTGGATGCAAGATAACACTATTCTTATAGAGGGTGGCGGAGAAGGGTTTTCAAAGTGCACTACGTGTAAATACAATACTGAGGCGCCAGATGCACCAATAGAAATTTGCGAAGAGTGTGGTATTAAAGATGAAGAGGACAATGCGCAATACTCCAACCACGAGAGGATCAAACTATGAAACTAACGATTGAATGTAGTTGTGGTAACAAGGTAGAAGTAGAAGGAAATGTGATTACTTGCTTGTGGGAACAAGACTTTAATTGCTTTGTAGCCGACGGTGAAGAGTATATAGTAATAGAATGTGATGAATGCAATAAGCAAGAGAAAGTTAGGATTTTACTAGAATAGGAGGTGAGAGTTATGACTAAGAAAAAGTTAACAGATAAACAGGAAATGTTTTGTAAAGAATATCTTGTTGACTTGAACGCTACGCAAGCTGCAATAAAGGCTGGATATAGTGAACATACTGCAACTGTAATAGGAAATGGAAACCTTTCAAAACCTTATATAACGGAAAAAATACAAGAATTAATGGATAAAAGGTCACAGAAGGTTGAAATTAACGCAGAGGATATACTTAACGACATACTAGAGACTCGAACACCTGTAAAGACAATATGATGTTAGAGGGCGAAAATGGGAAGTATATAGATAACACAGCTTTAAACGGTAGAAATAAAGCGAATGAGTTACTAGGTAAGCATTTGAAATTATTCACTGATAAAGTAGAACATTCTGGTGAAATTAAGATGCCAATCATAAAAATAACAAAGTAGCAATTGCAATGGTTTGGTGCTAGGCGCCCGTAGGCGGGAGACAATTATGGATAAAAATGAAAAGATTGATAAAATTAAACTATTAAGAGAACAATGTGGTTGGGGCATAATGCAATGTAAAAGCGTTCTAAATAAGTACGACTATGATTTTACTAAAGCTGTTGCACATGTTATGACACATGAAAAACCTAAGGTAATTGGATTAACAACATTAGAAAGAACGTGATTAGATGGAAAAAGAAATAAAGCTGACCCCATTGTATTTCGATCATGTGTTTGGCGCACAGTATGATGCAGTTGTAGAAATAGGAGGTAGATACTCAGCTAAATCATACAACAGTCAAATAGAAGAAGCTTGCAACCTGGCAAGTAAAGAGAATTACAAATTACTAATCATACAAGAACTTGACAAGGGGTCGTCAGACGGTTACTATGCTGGACTAGTAGACAAGATAGAACAGTTTGAACATACTCCAGCTTATAATATAACAGAATCATCAACTAAGATTACAAACAAGATTAACGGAAACACTGTATTATTTAGAGGGTACAAGACGGACCAGCAGAAAAAAGACGTAAAAAACATCGACCAGGTAACAAAGATAGTTGTAGAAGAAGGGGAATGGGTCACATTTGATGATTTTCTAGCCTTGATTCAACAGCTAAGAGGAAAGGTCAAAGAGGACCGTAGACTTGATATACTGCTTAACCCAGTAAATGAATATTGTTTTGCTAACGAGCATTTAGTACAAACAACACCTGATAAAGTTATAGAGTATTTTTCCAACAGCAAAAGACCTAAAGTATTTGAGAAACATTTTAACATCGATACAGTGGACGAAGAAGGCAAACCAAAGAAGCTACAAATAAAAGTATTGGTAGTTCTATCGACTCATTTTGACAACCCATATTTAACAGGAATACAAAGAGCAGCTATTGAGATATATAGGGACACTGATCCTGAGAAATACAAGCAACTAGGAGAAGCTAGGTTCATAAAATCGGGTGGATCATTCTTCAAAGAATTTGACAAAAACATACACGTTATAGAACCTTTTGTCATCCCGAATGATTGGTACATTTACACTACTATGGATTATGGACTTGATATGTTAGCGGGTTATAGAATTGCATTAGATTATAATGGTAACATGTACGTGACTAGAGAAGTACATGAACCTAACTTAATTATAAGTTCTGCCGCTCAAAGAATGAAAGAAATTACAATTGGAGAAGAGCCTGTTATAAACTATGCGCCACCTGATTTGATGAAAAGGCATCAGACTAACGGTGAAACTACATGGAATTTATTTTCTAAAGAAGGTTGGTTTTTATCAGAAACCAGCAACAAAAGAGATATAGGCTCTCTTGCTATGAAAGAATGGTTTAAAGTGTTCGAAACTATAAAAGAGGATGGGACAAAAACTTTAGAATCAAGGATAAAGATATTTAATAACTGCGAAAATCTTATAAGATGCTTACCGCAAGTGGTTAAAAACAAAAACAATCCAAACTGCTACGCAACTCTTCCAAGCGAAGTTGAAGGGACTGTTACTAATTATCATGATTTGACTCACTCTGTAGATGCGTTAAGATATTTTTGCGTAGCAATTAATCCTATACCGATTAAACCACTAAATGATGTTGAGCAAGAAATACAAGAAAACAAAATCAGAGATAAAACAAATTATGTTAATACATTTAACAACTGGAGTCAGTACTAGGAGGTGCTATATGGAATTTGCATTAGGGTTTTTTATTTGTCTATCTGTAGTATTGGTAATAGATAGGTTTAGAAAACCAAACCAAGAAGAGGTGAAAGCCACAGAAGAAGAACTAAAAAAGCAAAAAGAGGTAGAGGAACATTACCAAAACATGATTAACTATGATTACAAACAGGCATTAGGAGGTGACAAGCGTGCAAATTAAAGAATGGGATCAGTACCAAAATGGAATAAGTTACAATAACAGGATAGAACCTAATTATTATGATATGGTAGATTGCAACTGGGATTTTTTCTATGGCAAGCAATGGAGAGGGGCCAACCTTAACCCCGATTATCCACAACCGGTGTTCAATAACATAAATAGATTTGTAACTTTTTTTGTTGCTGCTATTATGGCAAGTAAACCAAAAGGACAATTTGTCGCACCTGTGGTTAACAAAGATGATGACACAGACAATATTGTTAACGCTTGTTGGGAAGAATTTGCCGAAAGAGAAAAACTTACATTCAAAATTAAACGTGGACTTTATGATGGTGCTGTGACTGGTGATTATGTAGGTCACATGATATTTAATCCTGATGCAAAACCGTACGGTGGCAATTTATCAGATGTAATGGGACAAATAGAGTTAGAATTAATTGATCCTAATAATTTTTATATGGGGAATGCCAACACTTCTGACGTTCAAAGCCAACCTTATGTTCAAATAGCTGGTAGAGACCTTATTAAAAACTTAAAAGCTGAACAAGAGTCACAAGCCAAAATACAGGGCATTATAGATGATGACGGAGATACTACTCAACAAGCATCTTACTATGGTGACATAGAAATGGAAGGCGAGGATTCTAAGAAAGCTACATATGTAATTACGTACACAAAGAAAACAATAAAAGACAAAGAAACAGGAGAAAAAAGACAAACTGTGTTAGCCTCTAAATGCACAGAGGGTGCATATGTGTATAAAGATGTGGATTTGGGGATAAGTCTATACCCAGTGGCTTTAGGAAACTGGGAAGAACAACGCAACACTTACCACGGAATGAGTTTTGTTACTTATGCAATCCCTACGCAAATTTTTATTAACAGAGGATTTGCAAGTGCTATGTATCACACTTTATTAACTACTTTCCCTAAGTTAGTGTATAACAAAGCCAAGGTAAGTGGGGTTATGGGTGGCGCTGGTGGTCAATTTGGTGTAAACTTAGCACCAAACGAGTCTATAAATAGTGTTATGGGTTATATATCACCTGGCACAATGTCACCTGATGTTATGAATATGATTAACATGGCCCAAAATTTTATGCAAGAAACAGTAGGAGCAAATGACGCGTTATTAGGTAACATCAATCCCGAACAAGCTAGTGGTATATCGATAGCGACAACATCGAAACAAGCGGGCATACCTCTAGAAAACCCTAAGACAAATATGTATAATTGGATTGAAGATTTAATGCGTATATTTTACGATATGATTTCTAATTTGTACGGAACAAGACCTGTTATAGTTTCTGAGGGAGACGATCAAGAAATTATAGAATACAATTTTGACGAGTTACAAAACGTGTACAAGTCGGTTAAAATTGATGTTGGACAATCTTCTTATTGGTCTGAATTAGCAGTTATTCAAACACTAGACAATTTATTGGACAGAGGGTTAATAGAGTTTATTGATTACCTTGAGCGTATGCCTGATGGGTATATAGTTAACAAAAACGGGTTAATAGACAAGATACAAGAACAGGTTAAAGGTGGGGACACAGCAGTAATGGAGTTTATGGAACAATTAACCCCCGAACAACAACAGTCTTTTCAACAGTTACCACTAGAGGAACAACAAAGGCTTATTGAAGAATATAAAGCAGAGGAGGGATTATAATGGATTGTCCATACTGCAAACAAGAGTTAACAATAGGTAAATTTGATTCTGAAATAACAAAAGACTGCACACGAGCAAGTAAGACAAGGGTAATGTTGTGTAGAAACCCAAACTGTAGTATGTATGCTGGTGAAGATTTAAACAACCCTATTAAAACAGTTAAGATTGATCGCCAATGTACAAAGATAACAGAAGAATAATGCAATAATTTGCATAGTAAAACATTTTGCATTATAATATGTTTAGGAGGTGATAACCATTAGAGAGTTACGTTGTTCTAATGAGAAATGTGGCAAAGGCAAACCTAAGTTATTGGGTAAGAGTCTCATGATGCCAGGTTCGATATTAGAAATTAAATGTCCTAGATGTGGAATTGTAACTAGTTTTAAATCAGTTCCAAAATAAACAGAACGTCTTGAACGTCATTAATATTATTTTAATGGCGTTTTTTATATGGCTAAACCAAGCCGAGGAGGTATAATGGAAAACTTACAAGATAACCAAGTCGAAAAAGTTGACCTAGTAACAGAAGAATACATTTTGCCTGATGATTACATCGATGAAGAAGTATCAGAAGAAACAGAAAGTGAGTCTGTAGACGAATTAAAAACAGACGAGTTGGAAGAAGTAACGGAAGGCGAAGAAACAGAAGGAGAAACCGAAGAAGCTGATAACGAAGAGTCTACAGATGATAACACTATTGAATCTCTAGATGATTTAGAAATTAAGTTTTTAGGAAATTCTACTTTATTAAAAGACATGCCAAGAGATGACGTACAGAAATACATCCAAGTGGGCATGAACCAAGAAAGATTTCATTCTAAGTTTGAAGAGTTAAAAGGGCTAGACCAAGAAATAGCATTCACAGCTGAAATGTTTAATATGGATACTAAAACAATGCTTCAAAATCTTAGAGACAACCATTATAAATCAATAGCAGACCAAGAAGGAAGAAGCGTTAACGATGTAAAGACTGAATACGATAGCAAGTTTAAAGACTTAAAGGACAAACCGTTAAAAGAATTTGTAAAGAAATATCCCGATGTAAAAGCAGACGACTTGCCACAACAAGTATTAATGGATATGAGAGACGGTATCGATCCTACAAAAGCTTACGAAAAGTATTTAAGTGAATCTAAAATGTCTGAAAAAGATACTAAAATTAGCGATTTAGAAAAAAAGATTGCAGAACTTGAAAAAGCGGTGCAAACTAAAGAGCAAAATACTAAATCTAAGAAAAAAGGAGTAGTTAAGAAAACTACTGACTCAGGCATAGACAATCAAGACGATTTCCTGGCTGGTCTTTTAGGAGACGATTAGGAGGAATAATCAATGGCAGTAAATTTAGCAAAAAAATATCAAAAGGCAATAGATCAAGTTTATACATTAATGTCTATGACAAAAGCGGCTTTTGCTGGTAAATATGATTTTATCGGTTCGCAAACAGCGGTTATTTACACATTAACATCACAAGCATTAACAGATTACACTAGAACAGGATCGGACAGATACGGTTCACCATCTGAATTGCAAGACACAATTCAAGAGTTAACTATTTCTAAAGACAGATCATTTTCCATTACGGTAGACAAGGGTAACTACATTCAAGGTAACCTTGTTAAAACTACTGGTAAAGTTATCAAAATTCAAATGGAAGAACAATTTTTACCGGAGCAAGACACATACAACTTAACGGTTTTAGCAGCGGCAGCAGTTACAGCTGGTCACACAGCTACAGCAGCAATTACAGCATCTAACGCTTACGAAAAGTTTTTAGATGGTCAAGTTGCTTTAGATGATGACAAAGTGCCTAGAAAAGGCAGAATTGCTTTTGTATCACCTTCATTCTACAAGTTTATTAAACTAGACAACTCATTTATTAAAGCTTCTGATTTAGCAATGAAAACTTTAATTAATGGACAGGTTGGTGAGGTTGATGGCGTTAAGTTAGTAATGGTCCCAACTTCATACTTACCAGCAAACACGGCGTTTATTACTACTCAACCTAAGGGCAATGTTGCACCTATGCAATTAGAAGAGATTAACACACATGACAACCCTCCAGGTATTAGTGGTGCGTTAATTGAAGGTAGATTTATCTATGATGCGTTTGTAACAGCACAAAAGGTTAACGGTTGCTACCAACACTTAATCGCATAAGGCGGTGACATATGAAAACTATTAAAATGAAAAAAGACGATCATACCATCGAATGCACCGAGTTTGTAAAAAATGTTTGGGAGCGAGCGGGGTATAAAGAAGTATCTAAGGGTGGTAGACCACCTAAGAAAGATTAGTCCAAACCATAGGACACTTTACTTTAGGGTAGGGTGTCCTTTTTAGTGAAGGAGGTAATGTATGAGAACAAGAATAGAAAATAGCGGAAACAGGCTTTTGATAGGCCCACTTGCAGAAGATTTACAAAACGGTTACACGATAGCTGTAGACACTGTTGTTGGCAATTATACTGTAGAATTAACAGACTCAACAGGTTTTATCGCAAACTCTTTAATAAAAATTGAAGAGGAATTTGACGAAACTCCGACAACTTTCTATGCCGAAGTAATAACTAATGTAGCTAACGTATTAACTCTTGACAGGCCTTTAGATAGAGTCTTTACAACTAATGCGCTTGTAAACAGAGAGAATTTTTTATTAAACGTAAACGGTTCGGTTACACCAGTAGCATTCGCGTATAAAAACAGTTTTGACAAATCTGTAAATGTAACGAGGATTTTATTTAACATGGTCACTACAAATCCTGCAACTTTTAATGGTTTCGGCGACATAGCGGCCCCGGGGCTTGTTAATGGCATAGAGTTTAGAAAAAAGAACGCTGACGGAACTTTTACAAATTACTTTAACGCAAAAACAAACAACAGATTGCAATTGCTAATGTTTGATGTAGACTTCTTTGATGGGGGAAACCCACAAGCGGTAAATGGGTTAAGTGGAAGGCTTACTTTTGAAAAATTAAGCTCTCCAATAATTTTAAACAAAGACGAAGAGTTACAAATATTAGTTCAAGATGATTTAAGTTCTCTTGTCACATTTGAAGTTGTAGCAGAGGGCAACAGGGAGGGTTAATATGTCAACCTTAAAAGATATTTTATATGATGCTAGAGCGTTGTTAGACGAGTACAACGAGGATGGAATTGTCATTGCTGATGATGAAGTTTCCACATTAGAGACTAATTTAATCAGATACATTAACATGGCTTATCAAGAAAGTTACTCGTCGAGTAGATATTTTAAAGAATTTAATATACTTAATGACAGAATTACTAATTTGTTAGGTGATCTTACTAATTTTGAAATACAACAATTTACTGGTGATGAAATTAATTATCCAAATAATGGCGTAGTTGGTGCTAAAGCTTATTTCTTTACTGCTGATAATGATTTTTCGGTTAGGATAGAGGAAAACAACGGGGTGGGTTGGAACGCGCTAATAACGTTAACTGAGACACCTACAACACTAACGGACTATAAAGGTATTATTACGCCTACTGATCCTAGTTATCCTATTAGAATAGTATTTAGTGGCACAACGTTCTACAGATATCAAAACGTAGCTTTATATGACATTTTGTTTAAAGTTGATGATATACCTGATTATAAACCGTGGGTAAGAGTAGATATGCCTGATGATTATGTAGAATTAGAGGAAGTTATTGCTGAGTACCCTGTTAGACAATACGAAAAGAGTTCAACTTATAAATGGGAAGCACACAAGACCTTAGTTGTTAATTACTTTTATGATGGTTCAATTAAAGTTATTTACAAGCCTAGACCTGACACATTGGTTAATGACACGGATGTTTTACAAGTGCCTAACCCAATAGCCTTGGAGTTTATCAAGTATTCAGCAGCAGCAAAGGCAGCGGTCAATGAGAACCCTAACGTAGTTAACTTCTTTGAACAGAAAGCCAACGAATTAAAGTTTGAAGCATTTAGAGAACAACCAGCAAGTGAAGAAAAGATAACTGATGTTTATTTTGGAGGTGGGTTTAATGGCAACATTTAAAGCAGTAAAAGAACCTAATCCGATAGAATTATCTAAAATGCTAGGCATTAATGAAGCAGTTGGAGAAACCGAACTAGAAATAGGGGAGTTTCTCCAATGTGACAACTTTAGAATTACTAAAGATTACAAGGCGCAGAAAAGACCTGGACATCATAAGTTTATTGATTTTACTAGTGGTGAAGTTAGAGGAATAGCACAGTTTGATATTGACGGTAAAAACATATTATTAACTTGTCATGGTGGTAAAGTATACGAGTACAATATGGATATATCGACTGATACCGTCCTGTTAGCTGATTTAATTACTGAGGGAACTGTAGCTGAGGTAGGGACAATAACAGACGTTAGAACGCTTATTTTGTGGTTTAACAGTAAGATTTACTTTATTAACGGAACTGATTACAAGGAATATGACGGGACAACATACCAAGATGTAGCGCCTTACGAACCTACTGTAGCGATCGGAACTCCACCAGCTGGAGGAGGTACACTATTCGAAGAAATAAACCTGTTAACTGGTGCTAAAAAACAACAATTTGTAGGGGACAACAGTTCTACATTGTACCAGCTAGCAGAAGATAATATCGATGCAGATATATTAATAGTTACAATAGATGGTGTTTCCAAAACTGAGGGCGTAGATTTTACCGTTAATAGAACGTTAGGACAAGTAACATTTACAGTTGCGCCCACTACCGATGCTGATGTAATTATTAGATGGGTTAAAGCTGTTGCTGGTCACAAGGAATTAATCACAAATAACAAGTACGCCATTCAATACGGTGTGCAAAATGATACTAACTTATTTATTTGGGGTGATGATAATAACAAGAATACATTTAGATTCTCGGCTACATTAAAAGCTAATTATTTCCCAGTTAATTCATTTGTAAATGTAGGATCAAACCAATACGCAATTACAGACTTAGAACCTCAGTATCAATCATTGCTAGTTTTTAAAGAAGATAGAACTATGATTGTAACACCTGAGTCAAACCCTAATTTTGCTAACAACACAGGACTAAACCCTTATAACTACCCATACCGAGACTTAAACAAGGCATTTGGTAACATTGCACCAAACATGGTACAATTAATAGAGAACAACCCTTTGTCGCTGGACGGCTTTTCAATGCTTTTATGGTCCAGTGCAACAGGTGTAGAGGACGAAAGAAACGCGGAAATTATTTCAGATAGATTGAAGTTAACTTTCCAAGAGTTGGACTTGTCACAAGCGGTTACATTTGATAACCAAAATGATAAAGAATATTGGCTTAGTATTGAGGGTTACACGTATATTTGGAATTATGGTAATAATACATTTTACAGATATTTAAATGTTGATGTAAGGTGTATAACTGAGATACAAGGAAAGATTTATTTCGGCAGTGATGGTTATGTGTCTGAATTTGATAAAACCTATGTAGCAGATAATGAAGTGTTAGGCGATTCAATACCTTGCAGAATAGCAACTGGTAATTACGATTTTGATACACTTCAATACAGAAAAATGATGCGTAATGAATGGTTATCAATTAGACCAGATACAAGAACGACAGTAGACATTACATTTGTAACTAATAAAAAGAACGAGTCTGAAAGTAAGACAGTTACTAAGGGTTACAACTTATCTGATTTTAATGATGTTGACTTTAATAACTTTTCGTTCTTAACAAATAGACAACCGCAACCAATTAGGTTAAGGTCAAAAGTTAAAAAGTTTACTTATCTTCAAATTATACTTGAAAACGATACAAACAACGAGACATTAACAATACTTAAACTATTGCTACAAGCACAAGTGCAGAGTTTATCTAAGTAAAGGAGGGATATAATGTCTAAATTACCAATTACGCCGTCTTCGGTTGCTACTGATAATATTCAGAATCAGCCTGACCAGGTAAAAAATCAGTCAACTATACTAAAACAAGTGTTTGATAAATACGGTATAGACGACAAGGATTACATTAATAACACTTTAATACCTGATTTAAACGGAGATGACGGTTCTAAAAGAATAGGCCACAATTCGGCATCAATAACAGCTGACAATGTAGCAGAAGCATTAGAGGAAAATAGACAAGCTATAGATAACCCAACAAACGTATTAACGCTAGACAACACAACACCATACGCACCTACAGCAAACTATCACCCATCTACTAAGAAATATGTTGATGATGCAGCCTTTAACGGTGTTCCTTTAGGGTTAGCGGACCAGTTTTTGAAAACTAACTCTACAGCAGATGGAGTTGAATACTCAGACATTCCAAACGATAACAAGACTAGGTCAGAACAAAACCAAAAGCGTAGCTTACAAAATACAGTTATGATTGAAGAATTACAAATAGATGCTGGCATATCATCAAGAGTAGGAAAGTCTACAGAATCATTCTATGATTACAACGGTGCTGAGAGAAGATATTCAATCGGTGAACTTGACACTACCAAAGGTTACGCAGAAACCGTAACAACTGCAACAGACAACCTTGACATTACATCGATGAATAGTGGTGTATTTGCGGATTTTAAAGTTGGTCAAGAGGTTACGTTACAAGATGGTACAACAGTAACTAATAGTGTAACTAATGGTGATATTAGTGATGGTACTACTGGGTGGGTAGGTGTTGGCGGAAACTTGTCTGTTGCTAATAATATTTTAAAAATCACTAACACAGGGTCTACTCAAAATATAAGAGCGGAACAAGACTTGGGATTTAAAGCAACAAATGAATCATTCTTTTCTAATGCAAGATTTAAAGTTGATACATCGTGTGTCAGTATTACCATTTATTTGAGAGATGGAGATGACGATACTACAATTTTGAAACGCATAACATCACCAACAATTAATGTTTGGTATGATCTTAGTGAAGTTTCTGAATCGATAACTACAACAAATAATTTAAAAATTTTGCTTCAAGCCGATTTTATAGGTGGTGGTGGCGCTTTGGAAATAGACGGCAATGCGGGAGTGTTTGCAATCAACATGTCAAACGGTATATCAGACTATTTAACAATACTAGGTTATACTACCGATGAACAACAAAAACAATTTATGTTAGATATAGTTCAAGCGCAAGGTTACTTTACAGAAACATCAATAACACAGAAAGAAAACCTAACTATCCAAGCCTTATCAGACCCTACTATTACATTTACAACTAACATCACAGGCACATACACAGCTGGTGCTAACGTATACAGAAGTAATATAAGTGATGATTGGGGGTTTGGAGTATTTGGTTCGGATGCTTTTACTAAATCTTTGATTCATTTTGACGGGGTAGACGGTTCAACTATTTTTACAGATGAAAGTGGTAAAACATGGACTCCAAACAATAATGCTCAATTAGATACAGCGTTTAAAAAATTTGGAACTGCCAGTGGCTTATTTGACGGTGTTGCAGATTGGATAGAAACACCAAGCGACAATGATTTTAATTTTTTGAATGAAGATTTTACAGTTGAGTGTTGGTTTAAAAAGTTAGCCAATGGAGTAAACGGGTTTATACTTGGAAAAAACAACGCTGCTTTTGACAATAACGATTCTAGCTTTTATATAAAAACTACAACAGGTAATATAATACAAGCGGTTGTTTATGATTCTCAAAACGAGATTGGCAACACTTTGGCTACTACAACAACTATAACAGATACAAACTTTCACCACGTAGCTTTAGTTAGAAACGGAAACGATTTAATTTTGTTTTTAGATGGATTGCAAGAAGATACTTTTAATTTTACTGGGTTGACAACACAAGAATCTAGCGGGAAATTGTCAATAGGAAGAAGTGGCGAGTTTAACGGACAGTATTTTAACGGTCATGTTGACGAGTTTAGAATTTCCAAAGGTATTGCGCGATGGACTACTAACTTTACCCCGCCTACAGTCGCTTATGATGATGTGGTTGGAATACCATTAACTGATGTTGATTTAAGAATGAACATAGAACCATTTAATGATGTTAAGTCAATTGTTGCATGGAGTTTGCTAACAGACATTGCAGGAGTAACAAATACTGGTTATTTATCAATAGTTGATGAACTTGCAAACGAGAGTTACACAGCTTTAGTTAATTCTGACATAGATTTAGGCACAGACAGAGAGTATTTATCAACTGGAAGTGTAACAACTGCTGATTCAAAAGTCACTTACAAGGCCAGTTTAACAAAGAATTTGACTACTGACAATGTAGAGATTAAGTTGATATATGGGGGTGTTGCATAATGAAATTTAAACAATTTGGCAAAACATTTGATACTAACGACACAAACCTAAAAGAAAAATTAGATCAAGCCAAAGCCGAAGCATTAAAGCAACGAAAAGAGGTGAAGTAATGGCTAAACAAAAATTAAGAGGTAGTCTAGTATCACAACTAGATGAAGCGTTAAAAACTGGCAAAAACACAGAAAGAGAAGTCGTGACCCAAGCTGAAAAGTTTGGGCCTGACTCAGAAGTATATCAATTTGCTAAATTAAGAGGGCTAATCCAAGACAAACCGCAAGCGACTACACAACCAACACCTCAACTTCAACAACCAAGCATGGCTGATATGATTAGACGTTTACAAGAACAACAAGAAGCTGCAACAATTAAAGGTTTAGAAAAAGCTAGAGAACGCTCACTAGGTGCGTTAGCACAAGAAGAGCAACAAATTGCCCCACAATTCCAGCAAGCTAGAACTGGCGTTAGAACACAAGCACAAAAGGGTAGACGTGGCTTTGATGAATTTTTAGCAAGTAGAGGTATTGGTGGCAGTGGTGCTGGTGCGCAATCTGAATTGGCTTCAAGAGTTGCCGAACAGGGCGACATAGGTCGGTTAAGACAACAAGAAACACAGGCTTTTGGTGATATTGCTAGACGTAGAAGCGATATTCAAACTGGATTTGAAGCAGACGTAGCAAGTGCAAGAGCGGGAGCAGAATCACAAGCGTTACAAAATATTATTAATCAACAGAACTTAGACCGTCAAAGAGAATTACAAGTAGCTGGCTTGACTGGTGAATTAGCCGGACAAAGAACATTATCGGGACAACAATTTGACGTAAACACTCAGTTGCAACAACAGCAGTTAGCGCAACAACAACAGCAATTAGCAATAGCACAACAAAACGCAGATTTACAACGTCAACAAATTGAACAATCGTTAAGAGCTGGTGAAATAAGTAACGAACAGGCACAATTCGCACTACAACAAGCGCAAGATCCTAATAGCGTTCAAAACAGAGCGAATCAAATACAGTTACAACTTGCAGAAGCTAATCTTCAATTTTTACCACAACAACAACAATTACAGTTAGAGCAATTGCGTAGACAAATTAATCAAATAGGCAGAACACCAACAGTTACACCAGCGCAACAACAAGAACAAGCTCTAAGACTTCAATTATTACAAGAACAAGTTAACCAAGCTAGACTTCAAACTGGATTATTAGAACAACCAGCACCACAACCAACAACAGAAGGTGAAATATTCCAAGCATTTAGAGAAGCACAAGGACTAGGGGTTGGCCAACAATTCTTGCAAGATAACGAAGCTGAAATTATAAACACATTAGGTTTTGACGGATATCAACAGTTGTTTAATAGCACAAGGCCACAATTGGTGAGGGATATATTTGGGACAGGAGGTCAGTAATGGCTTTAAACTTAAGATCACTAAATAAAAATCAAAACATTAATAAACCCCTAAGTGGATTAAACCGCTCTAGTATTGACACTGCGAAACAAGGATTTATGGAAAGAAGCACAACAAGCGCTCTGACACAAGCTAGAGCGCTGCCTGTCGTTCCAGAGTCCATAAAGCAAGATGTAGCACGAGACAAGCTGGTAACTGAAAGAGTTGGATTAAAAGACTTATCTATAGAGTCTAAAATAACAGCACCTAAATTGTCAACTGGTAGTGGACTTTTAGGAACTGCTGGTTTAGTTACGCCACAAGTAAAACAACAAGTTGCGGCAGAAGCTCAAGCACAACAGCAAAAAGCAAAATCAGAACAAGAGGAAGTACGTTCCAAAACCCAACAAGCGATTAAAGATATTGAATCAAGAGCTTTAACAAGACCTGTTAGAGAAGTTGATAAGGATAGCCCGTTAGGTGGAAAAATAAAAGTAGCTAGAACCCTAGAAGAATATCAAAGCGGATTAAAGGGTGGCATACCATCTTTTAGACCACCTCAACAAGGAGAACCTGAGTATCAAGATTATATCCAATCGGTTAACCTTAGAGGCGGAACAGATCAAGCATTTGGACTAGGTTTTATAAAACCTCTTGGAAGTGGTGTAGGGAAGGTGCTAGAGACTGCTTTTGATAAAGAACAGAAATCTCCTCTATTCGAAGGTGTTAGGTCTCTAGAACAACAGGAACAAGTAGCGCAAGCTGTCGAACCAAAAAAGTTTACAGCCGGAAAGATAACTGGTAGCATACTGAGAAGTTTAGGCGCTTATACTGCTGCTGGTTCAATAGTTAATAAATTGGGTCTTGAGGGCGCAAAAGGTTTAGCTGGAAAACAAGGAGTCGCGCTTTTAATTGACACTATAGCTCAAACGCCTTTTGAAATTGTTGATTTTGTTACTAATGACAAAGATGCGAGCGAAGATGTAAAACAATTTGTGCTTAACAGAGGTATAGACGTAGCATTCAACTTAGCGTTTGCTGGATTAGAAAAAGGAGCAAAAGAACTTGTCAAGATTTACAAGTCAGGGGACAACGGAGCTAGGGCAATTATAGAATCGCAAATAGATGTGTTACCTCAAGCACAAAAACAGTCAATACAACAAGAATTAGGGTTACCGGAAGATTTAACAGCTCAACAATTCTTAAAGCAACAAGAGAAATTTGCAAAAGACACAAGGATAGAAGATTATTTTAAACAATTCGAATTAACACCTCAACAGATACAAGATAATTTTAACGAGTGGAGGCGACAAAACTTTGGCGGAGCCTTTGGACAAGTTTCTCCTAGTGATGAACAGGCTTTAAAAGAGCTTTATAAAGAAACCACTGGCATTGATTTTGATGTGGCATTAAAAGAAGCTGATGATATAGCACAGCAAAATGCAAAAATACAACAAGTAGCATCGCAACAAGCACCATTGACAGAACAACAAGTTAGGGAAGTTTTAGAAACCCCTAGCGTTGATGAAGTTGTACAGCAAGGGTTAGGTTTTCAACTTAGAGAACCAACAAAGGCGATTACATTTGACGAAGTAGTTGTTAGATCGCCACAATACAAAGACCTTGGAAACTTTGAAAGATGGACCACTGATGTTAATAGAAACTTTGAAAAAGTATTTGGTAATGACATCGATGTCGTAAAAAGAGAAATTCTTGATCCGTTTGATGCGGCTAAAAAGGCTAGGGTTGAGGATGAAATATTATTAACTGATGCACTCCAAAATGACATAGTGAAAAAATTAGGTATTGGCAAAAGAACTAAAGAGTCTGCGTTAGTTCAACAATTTGGTGAAGGTACAATTACACTGGACCAATTAAAGCAACAAGCACCGGATAACTGGCAAAACATTGTAGATGCTGATAAATGGTTCAGACAACAATACAACACTCTTATAGATGATATTAACGCTAATAGAGTTGCAATTGGTAAAGATCCTATACCTAAACTTGACAATTACTATAGGCACTTTAACGAAATGGGCGACACTTTTGAGGGTATTAGGAATGTATTTGAATCTAATCGTCAAATATCTCCACAATTAGAAGGTTTGTCAGAGTTTACAAGACCGGGCGAAAGATGGGCCAGTTTCAAACAAAGAAGAACTGGGAAAGGGAAATTTACAGAGGATGCGGTAGGCGGTTTCTTGGATTATATTAAGGCTGGTACCTATGCTAAACATATTGATCCCGAAATACCTAGATTCAGAAAGCTACACACTGAGTTATCTAATGCGACCGAAGGAACTAAAAATATTAATAACTTTATTGGTTTTCTCAATGAGTTTGCCAATGATTTATCAGGTAAAACAAATAAATTCGATAGGGCATTTCAAGATTTAGTACCTGGCGGGCGTAAAACATTTGCTATAATAAATCTTCTTAATAGCAGAATGAAAGCCAATGCAGTTTTAGGCAATGTTAGTTCGTCTTTATCTCAAATCGCAAACGTTCCACAAGGCGTTGCTACAGTTAAAGATCCTAGATTGTTAGCTGGCGGACTCGATGGTTATTTTAAATCTTTAGTTGGTAGTGGTGATGCTGCTCTATATGGACAATCAGGATTTTTAAAAGAAAGGTTAACTGATAGTTTTAGCAAATTTGACACAAGACTTATAGACCAACCTAAAAAGTTTGCACAATGGATGCTTGGAGCTCTTGATGAAACTGGTACTAAATTTATATGGTCTAGTGTTTACAGAAAAGGTTTGGCAGATGGTGTTACAAATCCGATCAAGTACGCCGATGATATAACCCGAAATTTAGTCGCTGGTAGAGGGATTGGAGAAGTTCCTATTCTACAAAAGTCAAAACTCTTTCAGCTAGTAGCACCTTTTACGCTAGAGGTCAATAATCTTTGGAAAGTTCAAAAGGATTTTATAGACAAAAAAGACTTTGGAGCTCTTGCAATATTGTATGGTGCTAATTTCTTGTTAAATGAGGCTATGGAGGATATAAGGGGTTCTAGAGTTACGTTTGACCCTATAGAAGCAATTATGCAAGGCGCTAGCGAATCCGAGGGTTTGGGCGATGCAATGGTAAATATACCTGGTAGGCTAACAGGAGAAATACTTGGAAACATACCTAGTGGACAAGCGGTAGCTCAATTAGTTCCCGAATTTTCAAAAGGCACTGACATAGAAATACCTGAAAGTATTAGAGGCATAGTGCCTAGCCCATTCCAAACCGAAGAAGGTACAATTCAAATACCATCAAGAGAACAAATATTTGGTGAAACTGACCCTACTAGGTTTGGTACTCAACTACCATTAGTTAGAGCTTTACAAAGACCTGTATCATCATTAGCTTTACCGTTTGGTGGACAGCAAGCTAGAAAAACTTTAGAAGGTGCAGAGGCATTGGGACTAGTTCCAGAACCTACACCACAAGGTTTAGAATTACCTAGTTTTCCATCTGCTAGAACTTCTACAGACAGATTGATTACACCAGTAGATCCAACGCCTACTAGTATTGCAAAAGGATTATTGCTTGGTAAATCTGCAATACCTGAGTTACAAGCGTATTATAATGAAGGCAAACCGCCGTTTGGGAAAACTCAAACTGCTAACTTTGACACGTTAGTTAATGCCGGTTTTGATCCCGAAAGGTTGTTTGAGACACTGAAAGAGGCAAAGAATTTTACAACTAAGGAAGAAAGAGTTAAAATAATAGAAAGAAGATATCCTGTTGATCGAGCGAATCAAATACTTGAAGTATTCTTTGGATATAAAACTGGGAGGTGACAGGTGAAAATATTGATACTTATAAAAACATGGGATACCTTTTGGGAACAACATCTATTATTATGTGCGTTTTTATCTGCTATATTATTAGTTGTAGCAAGTATGATGTACGCAAAGTTTGTTAAGGGGGTGCGCCATGAATGACCACACTACTTGCCAAGGGTATATAGATTTAGATAAAAGAGTCTTAGTGCTTGAAACTGAACAAGAACACATGAAAGGCGACATAACAGAAATCAAAGAGTCATTAAAAGAAAGCCGAATGTTAACTTTAACCACTCTAATATCTTCTGTATTAGGACTTATAGGCATAGTTGCTAGTTTTGTAATGAGGTGATAAAATGCGAACTAAGTTTAAGAAACAAATCGTAATCACAATATTAATTATTGCATTATTAGGTATTCCATTGGGGTGTTACTTATATAGACCACCCCTTTCTGAGATAACATACACAGAATTGCTCGAAATTGACGATATAGGAGAAGTTTTAGCACAGAGGGTGTTAACTTACCTTGACACCAATAAAAACGCTACAATCGAAGATTTAATACACGTGGAAGGTATAGGAGAAAAACGACTGGAGAGTATAAAGGAGCGGTGGAAATGATTAATTCAAGAGACGTAAATTTATTACATTGGAAAATGCGTGATAAATGCAAGGAACTTATTGAAAACTGTAAAAAAAGAGGGGTTACACTTTTAGTCACCTCTACAGTCCGTGATGATGAATATCAACAATCATTATACGCACAGGGACGTACTAAACCGGGTAATATTGTAACTTACTTAAAAACCCCTACATTCCATAGCAATAAGGTTGGCTTAGCATTTGACGTAGTACCATTAAATTCTAAAGGTAGACCAAACTGGAACGATATTAGAGCGTTTAATATAGCTGGTGAAGAAGGGGTTAAGCTGGGATTGACTTGGGGCGGCAATTGGACTAAATTTGTAGACAGGCCACATTTTCAATTAGGTGAAGGTTTATCTAGCAAAGACATAAGGTCCGGCAAACGACCTGAGTGGTTTTACGATCCTGAGCCTACAGTAGTAAAAGCACCATTATGGAAAGAGAAGGCTGTTCAATGGGGTTTAGAAACTGGAATGATAAGTGAATATCATGAACCTTTAGAACCGTTAGACATTGGCACTTATTTAGAAATTGAAAGAAAGAAGGCGTTAAGAAATGAATAAAAAGGTTACTGATTGGTTAATGGTATTTGTAGTATTGGCTGTATTTATTGTTTTATCGATCTATGTGTTTGTTAATACAGAATCAGACACCGCAGAAAAGATAGTACAAGGATTCTTAATGATAGCTACAAGTGTTGCAACTTACTTCTTTACTAAAGACAGAGGTGACAGAGACGATTAATTAATTTAAGTCATTAGCTTACGCTAGTGGCTTTTTTCAGTGATAAACAACTACAACAATGGGTGAAATTAGACAAGAGAGAGTTACCCTTACTAAGAGAGTAACTACAACAATCGGAGCCAATCAGCACAATCGTTCAATGAATCAAGCGTTTCCAGGTCTGCCATTACAACATTTTCAAAGGTTACCAGTACGAATACTACAGGACGGGATTAAATCTGGACAATAAAAGTTCCATCTAACGGAATAACAATACATTTCAGTATCTAGTTTAAAGAGCGTCCCTCTACCATATAAAAAAGCCTACGATAAACGCAGACTTGAAAGTTTTACATAATTTGTGTATACTTATTATATAACTAAGTACACTCTTTCGATAGCGTTGATATCGGACTTGCTTAACGGTGTTGGTAGCACCAGTTAAGGCTTGTATTTAGTTAATTAATTATAGCACGAAAGTATGTTCGTGTAAATGCCGATAATTCGGCAGTATGACTTTGTAGCTCAGTTGGTAGAGTGGTAGCCTGTTAAGCTAACGGTCGGTGGTTCAAGTCCACCCATTGTCGCCATATGTACGAGTAGTCTTAATTGCAACAGGTGTTGCAGATGGTCTCCAAAACCATTGACAAGGGGTTCGATACCTTGCTTGTATGCCATTACTCTTTAGAATAAAGGTAGTTCAATAGGTTTTGATCCTATTAGTCTTGGTTCGAGTCCAAGAGGAGTAGCCATGTAGATGTACGCAAGTGGAATGCGACACCGTTTGGGGCGGTGAGGTCGTGGGTTCGAATCCTACCATCTGCACCATTATAAGGATGTTTTATATCCTATCTCAATTCTATCCAACCTTAAAAGCAGAACCTTTACCCGGGTTCTGTTTTTATTTGCAATAAATTTTAAAATAAGTGTTGACAGTAGTATATTTTTAGTATACAATTAAGATACAAATTAACACAGCAGACTATTGAAAGGAGTTAAAAATGAAAATAACTAAAGTAAGAGAACATTATGTTGTAGAATTAGACAATGGAGACAAATTTAAACTAGAACAAAACGGCAATGCATTAAATATTAGAATTGACCCCGATTTTGAAATAAGTTCAAATAAAACTCATACAAACATGATAATTGTAGAAAAAATTTAGTAAAGGCGGTGAACAATGAGTAATTACATTAAAGTTAACGACAATGGCAACAAGTTAAAAGAACGTATTAACAAAGTAAGAGGTAACTACAGCTTAACATTATGGTGCTATCAAGCATTAGAATCAGCTGTAGAAAAAGCAGAGAAAAAGAAACAAAAGGCAAATCAATAGTTATTTAAAAGGAGTAGTGATACTATGCTACACGAAGATAGCAGACTTGTAGCAGCAGCAAACAAACCTAAACATAAAACAACGTTTATATGGCTCAAGCGTAGAAAAGGCGAAATACACGATAGAATGTATTTATTATTTAGAGATGGGCATATGGAAAGGGTAGGTAGAAGATGATTATTAAATTAACGGTACACACAGAAGAAGTAATTAAATCTTATGAAAAAGATGAACAAGACAAAATAAACGCTAAATATAAACGCGTTGGCAGATGTAGCAACATGACACTCGATGAAAATGAATTGATTGAGTTAATTTCAATGAAATATGCGCTTGAACATGGCATAGATAATTTTAAAAAGGTAGAGTTTACAGTAGATTCGGTTACTTTAGATTAGGAGGAAGAAGAATTGATTATTTACACAGATGGGTTAGACGTAAGCATTAAAGAGTTGATGGAGAACCGCATTGAGTTTACATTGAGTAATGAAAATGAAAAGACTCAGCTAGATTTCCAAACAGATCAACAAGGCATGGAACATACAGCAGAGCAGTTTATATCAGCATTAGCAAATTACAACGAAGAATTATTAATTAAACTATTAAGCGATTTCGCAAACCTGGAGGTAAAATAATATGAGTTTACAAGTAACAGAATTGAAGATAGGCAAAATAGCAAAAGCAGAAATTAACTGGAATGGCGCAGAAATTAAAGCATCTTTAGACAACGCATTAGAGGTTTATAGAAACACAGTAGTTACCGAAGAAACGTTGGCGGGTTCTAAAAAGACAATGGCAGAATTAAACAAACAAGCTAAGGCAATTGACGATTTTAGAAAATCTACCGTAAAACAATTAAGTCCTGAGATCAAGGCGTTTGAAAATGAGTCTAAGGAACTTGTATCAATGATTAAAGAAGCTAGAACGGTAATTAGTACACAGGTAGACAAGTTTGAAACGGAAAGAAAAGAAAAAAAAGAGAATGACGTTAAAATCCTTATTTCGACTTGCAAAGAAGAATCAGAACTCAGAGACGAATACAAAGATCGTATCGAGTTAAAACCAAGCTATCTAAACGCTACAATGACATTGACTAAGGTTAAGGAGGACGTTGAACAACAGCTGTCAGTATTGAAGGTAGAGCAACAATCGTTCGATAACAAGGTAGAAACCGTTAAGGCTTTTATCGATATCCTTAACAGCAAGTATGAATTGCAAGTGCCTTTGGCTTACGAAAACTTTAAACATTTGATTAATCTTGACGTATCTGAGTTAAAGGCTACAGTTGAAGAATTAGCACAACGCAGACAAAAGCAAGAAAAAGAAGCTGCTGAAAAGATCAGATTAGAAGCAGAACGCAAAGCACAAGAAGAAGCTGAAAAACTTATTGCACAAGAAAAAGCTAAACAACAAGCTGAGATAGACAGAATCGAAGCAGAGAAACAAGCCGAAATTGACAAGCGTGTTGCCGAGGAAACTAAAGAGGTGGTTGAGCAAGCCGAAGAAAAAATGGCAGTTGCACAAAGTGTTACAAAGATAGTTGATAACTTTATGCCTGTAGAAGCCGGAGCAACAGAAGAAAGAATGTTCCGTTGTTACGAATTAAAAGCAACCAAAGAACAATTCGAAAAGTTGGACAAGTATTTAGAAGCGAGTGGAATTGAGGTGGAATAATGAACCTTTACCAAAAGATTATAGAAGTTAGGAAGTCAATAGGTAAATTGTCAAAAGACAAAGAAGGTTATCAATTTTCATACGTAACCGGCGATCAAATTTTGCACAAAATAAAAGACAAAATGAACGAGTTGCAATTGATACTACAACCATCCACACAATCAGGTGAGTGGGCAAGGCATGATTACGTTAACAGTAAAGGCAAAGAAAAGATTGACTTTTTAGTTTGGGGGCAAGGCTCTTATACATGGATTAATGCAGAGAACCCCGAAGAAAGAGAAGTTGTGCCGTTCGCTTATTTTGGACAACAAGGTGATGATATGTCACAGGCTTATGGAACTGCATTAACTTATGCAGAAAGATATTTCCTTCTTAAATACTTTGGGTTGCCTACTGACGAAGATGATCCTGACTACAGAAGAAACAAGCCGCCTACAAGCAATCAAAACAAATCAAAAGGCCAAACTACTGGAGACAAGCCCAAGGTAACTACACAAATGCTAATTGATGCAGCTAAATCACACGGAGTAACTACAGAACAATTATTAGCTACTTACAAAAAAGAAACCAACAAATCTACTGATGATGTTAAATTTATCAGTCAAGAAAAGAAACAAGAGTATTACAATAGATTACAGAAAGCGTAGGTATTTATGGTTAATAGCAAACAAAAGGGTACAAGGGGAGAACGCGAGTGGTCTTCCTTCTGCAAATCCCAAGGTTACGATACAAGAAGGTCACAACAATACTGCGGTGCGAATGGTGACGCTGATGTAATTGGCATAGATGGACTACACATGGAAGTTAAGCGAGTAGAGAGGCTTAACATCTACGATGCAATAAATCAAGCTACAGCGGATTCTCGTGATGGTGAGATACCTATTGTAGCCCACCGAAAGAATAACCATAACTGGTTAGTAACAATGTCGGCAGAAGATTTCTTTAAACTATGGAGAGAATACAATCCAATTTTTATGCCAGCTAGATGGGAAGGTCCTTTTAATGAAGCAAAAGATGATGCGGAAGTTTATTGTGGCAACATTAATTGTGATTATAACCTAGAAGAAGGTTACGAAAGTTGGGATTATTGCCCTAAATGTGGAATGAAAATTATATGGCACGAATACTAAAGGAGTGATTAAATGGCTTATCACCTAAGTAAAGACTATCAGGTAAGATCGTTTAAGCCGAGAAAGAAAAAGAAACAATATATTAAACCAAAGAAAAAGCACGTCCCAACACCTAAGCCTGAAAATGATATATGCACTTGTGGGTGTGGTAAATCATTCGGACTTAGTCGCCATCATGTATTTTATGGAAAAGGGCAAAGGGATTTGTCTAGTGAATATGGGTGCGTTGAGGCTTTATGTTGGCAATCGCACCAAAGTTCAACAGGCATACACGGTAGTAAATCAGATTGCAAATTTGATTTTGAGCTTAAGAGAAAGCATCAACAACGGTTATATGACAAAGGCATGGACCAATCAACATTTATTAGTTTATTTGGTAAAGACTATTTATCAATTGAATTTGAAGATTTTATAGGAAGGTGATTAAATGAAAATAATGAATATAGAGGAAAGCAAGTTTAGTTATTCGTGTCTTATATGCAACAATAAAAACGATCTAAACGAATTAGCGATAGAGAGAAAACATATGAAACATGGAAGTGTAGCTGGTTTTACTATCTGCAATGATTGTATTAAACAAATGTCAGACGAATTAATTGAACATCAAAATACAACTAAAGAAGGTGATTAGATGGAACTTAACCCACAAGAAATAATGGAAGAGCTCACTAATTTCCGTTCTAAGCTTGGCAAACTCAACGCCGATATAATTAAGCTAGGGAACGAAAAGAGTCAAGCAGAGTACGAATATAGGCTTTTAAAAGCTAAAAAAATTATGATTCTAAGAGCGGATAAGACACCAGTTACAATTATAGCTGATTTAGTAAAAGGCGATCCCGAAGTTGCTGCGCTTAAATTACAATTAGATGCAAAAGAGGTGCTATACGATAACAAACGTGAAAACATTAGGTCCTTAAGGGATGTAATGTCAGTTTACCAGTCGATACTAAACTATTTAAAGATAGAAATATCTGGCGGGTTAAAGGATAATTATTAGGAGGGATATAATGGATAGAGCCGATGTAGTATGTAAATATTGCGAAGATCCACAAGACAACCAAAGAACTGGAAAGTTTGGTTGTGAAACTGGCATCCCAATAGACACAGATACAATGAAAT
>Ga0193960_1000164_pt1 | contig 26917 bp, 23 predicted proteins | sample FB_3_MG_FD_140338 | JGI IMG/M metagenome (GOLD analysis project Ga0193960, IMG submission 140338) | Microbial mat bacterial communities from the Broadkill River, Lewes, Delaware, United States - FB_3_MG | ecosystem: Environmental > Aquatic > Freshwater > River > Microbial mats | place: USA... | reverse complement strand
GTTTGCTGTTAATTGTTTTGCTCGAAAAATACCGTTAGCTTGGATCGACTTGAAGACAGCCATCGGCACCACAATAGCTGCCCCTCCTGTTGTCGATACCGATTGACGCTCTCCATCTGCTGTCGTTGTATTTGCAGTGGGCAGATAATGGTCTAAATTCAGCGTGTTGAGAGATAAATCAAAACGATACTTGGGATCTTCAAAATTCATGATCGCAATGTTACCGTTAAGCTCGCTTTTATCGAGTGTCCACTTGATTTTTTGTAGCGATAAGCCGTGGGCGCTGCCGCTGAAAACCCCCGATAATGCTGCTTTTTGAAACACAGATTGTTCGCTGGGGTTATAGTCAAGGCCTAGTGCTTTGACAAATTGGCTCGGGTTAAAGCTATTGCTGGCAAACTGGCCTTTGTATGTCAAAATATTTCCCCAATCACCTAACATAATTGAGCTGTTAACTGTGGTATTTAAAAAGTCGATGCCAAGTGTTTCAATGTTGATTTTTTCTCGCTGTAAATCAACATCGATAGTCGGGACCTTGATATTAATAGGACCTTGCGGAAGATCTACGGTGGTGTTGATCCCTGCAAGATTGGCAGACTGCTGTTGTTGAGAAAAAGTTATTTCATTAATTACCGTTGTTATACTAAGCAATTCTTGAGTCAATTGTAGGCGAATATTGTCACCTGTTAACGACAAATCATTGAGATGAAATTGGCTATTGCCTGTAAGTGTTAATGTTGTGGGCGGTTGTTTATCGAGTGCCAGTAATACCGAGCCCTCAATGGGGGCAGGGCGATCGCCCAGTAAATTGCCAGTGGTTATGTTGAGTTGCTGTATGTGGTGTTGAACATTACTTTGTTGATCGTCCCACAGCAGTTCGCCATCAATAATTTGTAAGCCTTGTATCGTTAATGCAGCGATACCACTGGTAACAGTATCTGGCGTGTTTGCTGCGGGTTGTTGTTCAGGTTGTTGCTGTTTACTACTCTTAGGTGTGGTGCTATCAAAACTGGTAAGCCCGCTTTGAGTAGTGATGATATGCAATTTAGGTTGATTGAGTACAATGGTTGCAACATTGACTTCTTTTTTAAGCAGCGGTAATAATTTAACTTTGATCTCGGTATTGGCGGCAACGAGCATATCACCTGTACCGACACCCTGAGGTTGTGCAATATGTAAACCGGCGGCCTGTATACCAAACCAGGGAAATACCGACAGCGACAGGTTTCCTTTGATGGCAAGATCTCTGCCCGTATGCTCTTTGATGGTACGGGTTATAGCGTCGCGATAGTCATTGGGGTCGATGACCTGTGGAATAATGACCACTGCGCAGATAATCAGCGTTACGATGGCTATCATTAGCCACAAAGCATATTTAAGCAGTTTCACATCATCCTCAAGACTGTTCATTTTAGCTATTTGATGCCCAGTATAGACAGGCATGGCGAATGTGAGTTCACTCGAATAATGCTCGGATTCAATAAAAATAGGAATAGCCTTCGGGCCGTATAGTAGGGTTATAGCGCTCATGGCTTGCTTTTATTCGCCGGTGGCACCTTGGTCTGCTAACACGTATAATCCGCCTTTTAGTCTGCCTGGCCCTATTGGCGCCGGCCTTTTCGTAGCGGATAGTAGTGGAGATCATCATGGCTGAGCGTATAGCCAGCGTTAAGCGCGATACATTAGAGACCAATATTGATGTTCAGGTGAACCTCGATGGCACAGGTAAAGCCACATTTGATACCGGCGTTCCTTTTCTAGAGCATATGATGGATCAAATTGCTCGCCACGGTTTGATTGATCTCAATATTCTGTGCAAAGGGGATACCCATATTGATGATCACCACAGTGTTGAGGATATTGGCATCACGTTGGGACAAGCTGTCTTAAAGGCTGTAGGTGACAAGAAAGGCATTCGTCGCTATGGCCATGCCTATGTCCCCTTGGATGAAGCGCTATCGCGAGTGGTTATCGATTTTTCAGGCCGCCCCGGGCTTATTATGCATGTGCCATTTACGCAAAAGCGTGTTGGGCAATTTGATACCGAACTATTTTGGGAGTTCTTCCAAGGGTTTGTGAATCATGCTGAGGTTAGTTTACATATCGATTGTTTACGCGGTGAAAATGCACACCATCAGATTGAAACGGTCTTTAAGGCCTTTGGGCGAGCATTGCGTATGGCATTAGAGCTAGACCCTCGTATGGCCGGTGTAATGCCTTCAACAAAAGGAACCTTATAGTGCGCCGACGGTAATCATCAATGCCAGTATGATGGTTCCTTGTACCGCCTTGCCCTATCTAGATATTCAACGAAGAGATAATACCCTATGAGCCGTTGTTCTATTGCTGTCATCGATTATGGAATGGGAAACTTACACTCTGCTGCCAGTGCTTTAGCGCATGTCAGTGCCAATAGCGACATACATGTTACCGCTGATATAGCAACTATTGAGCGTGCAGACAAAGTGGTCTTCCCCGGTGTGGGTGCTATTCGCGACTGTATGGCTGAAATTCGCAGGCTGGAATTTGATACCTTAGTTAAACGTCTTGTCGCCAGTGGCAAGCCCGTGCTGGGTATTTGTGTGGGAATGCAGGTATTACTGCAACACAGTGAAGAAAATAATGGTGTCGAAGGTATAGGCTTATTTGACGGTAATGTTAAATTCTTTAGTGATGACCTTTGTGATACTGCGGGTAACCGTTTAAAAATACCGCATATGGGGTGGAACCAAGTGCAGCAAACACAAGACCATCCCCTTTGGCATGGCATTGACGATGGTAGTCGCTTTTACTTTGTACACAGCTTGTATGTCGATGGTGTTAAGCCTGCTGAGGTTGCTGGGCAGTCTGACTATGGCCATTTATTTTCAGCGGCACTTAGCCGCGATAATTTATTTGCTGTACAGTTTCACCCAGAAAAAAGCCATACGGCTGGGTTACAGCTACTGAAAAATTTTGTCGCTTGGAATGGCGAACAATAGTTGATGATGAGAGTGATTAGAGTATGTTAATAATTCCCGCAATAGATTTAAAAGATGGCCAATGCGTACGTCTACGTCAGGGGCTAATGGATGACTCAACAGTCTTTGGCGACAACCCTGTAGATTTTGCTCGGCAGTGGGTTGATCAAGGTGCTCGACGTTTACACCTGGTTGATCTCAATGGTGCTTTTGCTGGAGAGCCTGTTAATGGTGATGTGGTGACTGAAATTGCCAGCGCATTCCCTCGTTTGCCGATACAGATTGGTGGTGGTATTCGCAGTGGTGACACCATAGAGCACTACTTAAACGCAGGCGTTAATTACGTCATCATCGGCACTAAAGCAGTTAAAGAACCCGAATTTGTCAGTGAAATGTGTCAGCAATTTCCAGGGCATATTATTGTTGGGTTAGATGCAAAAGATGGTTTAGTGGCTACTGATGGATGGGCTGAGGTCTCAGAGGTTAAAGCGGTTGATTTAGCCAGACAATTTGAGGCAGATGGTGTTGATGCTATTGTGTACACTGATATTGCCCGCGATGGCATGATGCAAGGTGTTAATGTTGAGGCTACGGTTGCAATGGCCCAAGCATCAAAAATACCGGTTATTGCATCGGGCGGCATTACTAACATCGACGATATTAAAGCGTTAATGGCGCAGTCTCACCAAGGTATTTGTGGCGCTATTACTGGCCGTGCAATATATGAAGGTACACTGGATGTACGCAGCGCGCAGGAGTACTGCGACCGCGCATAGTAGTGCACTTTTTACCGTGCTATTTATGCCACACTGTTGCAGACGGTGTGGCTTCTTTCGTATTACAATTGCTTAAATCGCATCCCGGAATATTCCAATACAGTTGCTGTGCCTTGGGTATTGACTAGCAGTGTTTCGCCTAAGTCTCGGCCAATGCCATCAACAATGGCTTCTTGATCATTCACAATCAACAGCGGATAATGCGATAGTGCACCATTTTTATATTGAGTCGCAATCATATAAAATTCACCGTTATAGTAAAGGGAAATCGAATCAATTTGCATCATCTCTAGTGCTAGCTGATTGATGATACTGTACTTCCCAATACGCTTGTCCCATGCGGCTCGCCTTTTATCAGGCAACACTTTTTTTGCAATAATAAACTGTTGGCCTTGATTTTCCCCGATCAGTAATTGGTGGTTGTCAATAATTTGTGGTGTTATTTTAATATTGCCAAATTCACCTATATCAATAGGAATAAAACCAAGTATTTTATACTTTAATGAATAAGAACCATCATTATTATTGGCAAGCGCTAGTTTTGTATCTTCAATCTTTATTGTGTAAGCTTTTGGTTTTCCTGTAATCGTTATAAATCCAAATGATGATGCATAAAAACCCGTCATATCGCTAAAAGCTGGTGCTTGTTTATGCGCTGTTGTAGTTATATGATGTGTATCAGTATCACCACTCTTTAATTGCATCGACAATTGCATAACAGTTTTTGCAATGCGTTTTAATGCATCGTTATTATTAGGCTCATTGGCCATAATCACAACACCTAGTTTTGCCTCTTTAGCTATTGCCAGCAAACTATTATGAGCAATAGTATGCCCGGTATGGCCAACTACGGTATGTTGCTGATTAAAAAAATCTTCATTAAAAAACCAGCCAAGACCAACACGCTGATTAAGGTCTAGGGCAATATTATGGTATTGGGGGGTATGCATAAGCTGTAATGTTGGTTGTTGTAATACCTGAGTGTCTCTATAGCGGCCATTAGCATTGACCATTTTAATCAACTGGCTTAGATCGAGAACTGTAGTGTTAAGGCCCCCAGCAGGAATGTCACGTATTAAAGGCTTTATTATTTCTTTACCATTCATATACGCTTTAGAAAAGCGTTTGCCTTCGAGTACATTAGAAAAATCAGAGTTATTCATCTGTAGTGGTTTTAATAAATACTCGTGCATATAGTGTTTATATTGTGTGTTTGTTACGTTTTCAATAGTATGGCCTGCTAGGCTAAAGGCTGCATTAGAATAAGCAAACACAGCATCAGGTGGATAGGCGACATAATAGCGACTAATACGTGTGGCTACTGTTTTGAATGAGTCGGGCGTTGTTGTGGCCCACATACCATCAATTAATCCACCGGGCAAGCCAGAATGGTGAGCCATAATATTTCTAAGTGTAATATCCTCAATTGATGAATTGCGTGTTTTAATCTGTAATTCAGGCACATAGTGAGTGAGTGGTGAATTGATATTAAGTTTTCCCTGCTCATGTAATTGCATAATGGCCATGGCGGTGAACGTTTTGGAGATTGATCCTGCTCTATAGCGTGTCTGGTCTGATGCCGGAATTTTATTTTTTTTATCTGCGAAACCAAAGCCTTGGCTCCACACTATCTTTTGATCATCAACAAGTGCAATGCTTAATCCTGTGATTTTTTCTTTTTTTATTTCTTTGCGGATAAATGCAGACATATACTGTGTAATAGCATCGTATCCTGTTTGGTTTAATGACTCTTTTGAAGGTTCTTTCAGCGTACTACAGGCTGTAAGTAGCGTTGTACTCGCGGTAACAAATAGTGTAAACAATAGTTTAGGTATAATCTTCATGATTATTGACATCCTGTAATTCATAGTGATTGAGAATGCGTCGCTATAAATATGAGCGATAAAACACGCATTATTATAAAGCGTGGGCTATAAACAATTATAATGAATAGAAATAGATCGATGTTTCAATAATTGTTACCGATGTGTTAGCTATTAGTAACACTTTGTGATTCTTCTTGATAGGGTAGCGTGATAATAAAACGCGCACCCCCAAGGTGTGGTTGTGCAAGTATGATATTCCCCTGATGCCAATCAATAATTTGTTTGGCGATAGCAAGTCCAAGTCCAAAGCCACCCGTTCCTCTGTCTCTGCTGGAATCTGCACGTTTGAAGGGTTCGAAAATCTCGTCGGCCATGGCGTGAGGTATGCCTGGCCCATCGTCATCAACAATAAACTGATAATAAGCAGGCTGTTTTGATACCGATATTGAGATAAGGGTGTCGGCATATTTAATGGCGTTGTTAATGAGATTGTTTAACGCTCTAGCCATTAACCGACTTTCAATAGAAATTGTATCCATCTCGTTTAAGTTGTCAGTGGTGAGACGTATTTTTAATGGGGCGGCTAGATGATTAGCTCGAATGATTTGTTGTTTAACCCAATTGATGACAGTAATGTATTGGTAATTGATTTCAGGCTTTTCTCGTTCAAAACGTGCGTAGGTTAGTAATTCGTTAATCAATGCATCCAGTTCATTAATATCGATATGCATTTCATTTAGGTATCGATTTTTGTCTTTTTCCCGAGTGCTGGATTCGATCATCTCTAAACTAAAACGCAATCTAGCCAGTGGTGTGCGCAATTCATGTGATACCGCATTAGTAAGTTCTTTATGCGAAGAAATTAATGTTTGTATGCGATGTGCCATTGCATTAAACGATTGTGATATCCCTTTGATGGGGGAGTATTTACTGGTATTAGCACGAGTGTTGAAATGGCCTTCACCGAAGGCTTGAGTGGCTCTACTCAAGGATTGTAAGTTGCCCCACAGTGGTCGCATCCATAAGAATATCACCATGGCAACGATCAATCCAAGTATTAAAATAACAATTAGGGTAATATGGCGAAGTATAAGAGGTAGCCCAAGAGGGCCTGCCACAATAACAGCATCACTATTTTGTATTTTAAAATAAAATGTTTGATCTGGTGTGCCGTATTGGCTTTTTGCGATTTGATGATCAATGAGACGCTGCTTATCTTCCGCACTTAATGCTGTTTTATCTAGCTCATCAAATGCAATAATGCTTAGCGGTATGCCAAAGTGAGGAGCTAGTGTTTTAATCCTTTCTTGCCATTGTTGTTCGGGGTAGCGTTGCAGGTATTCTTTAATAATCGTTCCGGTTCCGGTTCCGGCAAGTACCGCATCATCCTGGTAGCTTTCTTCAGTTTGCAGCATCCAGAATCTGTCTTTGTCAAATGATTGAATGTAGACATGATTCGCACCATCTAGAGTATTCTTTTGTATATTACCTGCAACAAGCAATTCTTTTTGTTGCTGGTTAAGTGATAGTTTATCCAATGGCAACAGTTGAATATCACGCCCAAAAAAACCTTGTATCTGTGTTAATTCCTTTGTTTGATTCTCTGCTGTTTGCATCCGCGAATCAAGCATATAAAACGTGCCTTTATATAGCTCTCTCTCATAATTTAAAATAGCGTTGCTGAGTACTTTTTCGGGTAGATAAATAACCCCAACAAGATAAATGCCTATACCGATAGTCAATGAAATATAAAGAGAGATGAATAGGCGCGACATAGTTATTTGATCTTATCACGATTGTTCGGCTGACAGAAAAGATAGCCCCGGCCACGCACGGTTTTAATCAGCTGTGGATTACTGGGGTTATCGCCAATTAATTTGCGTAATTTAGAAACTCGAATATCAATTGAGCGGTCAACACCATCATGTTCGATCCCGCAAAGCTGCTGATATAAATCATCGCGACTAAGAATACTGCCGGCATGGCTGGCGAGCAACCACAATAAATCATACTCATTGGTTGTCAGTTTTATGTTGTCTTCATTACGAGTCACCGTGCGCGAAGTGTTATCAATCATAACATCACCAAACTTCACTACTTGGGTGGTTTTATCATCATCGTCAGCGGTGTTGTTAAAACGTCTGAGTAACGTGCGTATTCGCGCAAGCAGTACCCGTGGTTGAATGGGCTTAGTCACATAATCATCAGCGCCAATTTCTAATCCAACAATTTGATCAACATCTTCATCTTGAGCTGTTAGCATTAAAATAGGCCCGTGATACTGTGGTCGGATATATTTACAAACATCAAGGCCATGCATACCTGGTAGCATAAGGTCGAGAATAATTAGCGCGGGTTTGACCTCGGCCACTTTTTCTATGGCTTTGTCCCCCCGGTATTCCTGAACAACAATAAAGTCATATTGCTCCAAATATTCTTTGGTGAGCTGAGCAAGGCGTCTGTCGTCTTCTATGAGTAAAATGGTTTGTGCGGCCATAAGCTATATATTAGTCATCGTCGGGGGTACTTGAGTCTATAGTAGGCAGCGCGCCTATGCTTGACAAGATCGTTAGTGTTATAGATTTGTAAGTAGATGTTGTGATAGTAGTCGTAGGTTATTGTAATAGCTAGTTCAGAGTTGGTTTAATTGCTGTTAGAATAACCCTGTTCTGATTCTTCTGTATATAGGTTTTTCTATGTCACTTGCCAAGCGTATTATTCCCTGTCTCGATGTCGATTGTGGTCGTGTTGTTAAAGGTGTCCAATTTGTCGATATCCGAGATGCTGGTGATCCCGTTGAAGTCGCTAAGCGTTATAACGAGCAAGGGGCAGATGAGATTACTTTTCTCGATATAACAGCCACACATGAAGGGCGTGATACGACAGTACATACCGTAGAAAAAATTGCCGCTGAGGTCTTTATACCACTGACAGTCGGTGGTGGTATTCGTACGGTTGAAGATATCCGCACCATGTTAAATGCAGGGGCAGATAAAGTGGGTATTAATTCCGCAGCAGTTAAAACCCCTGAATTTGTTAAGCAGGCAGCTGATCGCTTTGGTGCACAGTGCATTGTTGTTGCAATTGATGCTAAAAAAGTAAGCCGTAGTGGTGAGTGTGATCGCTGGGAGATTTTTACTCACGGTGGTCGCGAGCCTACGGGTATTGATGCGATTGAGTGGGCGGCTCGTATGACTGAGTATGGTGCCGGTGAAATATTGCTAACCAGTATGGATCGTGACGGCACTAAAGACGGTTTTGATTTAGGGTTGACACGGGCGATTAGCGAGGCGGTGAGCGTGCCGGTGATTGCGTCTGGCGGTGTTGGTAATTTACAACATCTTGTTGATGGTGTGCAGCAAGGAAAAGCCGATGCAGTATTGGCAGCAAGCATTTTTCATTTTGGTGAGTACAGTGTTCCCGAAGCTAAAGAATACATGCACAAGCACGGTGTAGACGTTCGGTTATAAAGGCGTTTTCACTATACCCTCGTAACACATCGCTTATATTTGTAAAGCGATGTGCGGACTCTGGGCTATAGGCGGTGCCCGTACGTCTTACGCAACGTGGGACACATAATCGCTAATGCGATCAATAATCTCCGGCTCTGTTGCTGCTATATACTCAATAAACTCCGCAGCGCCTTGTTGAGCATCAGCCTTTTGGTCAAACGGGCCAATATTCATACCTTCGCGGGTGCTGTAATACCAATAACCCTGTTCTTTAAAGAGGCGTTCAGTGCGTGCTGGAACGGTGCCATTTTCTCCAATACGGTTTGTCATATCGATTTCCTTCCCTTGCGCTTATAACTTAAAGCGAGGTTTTGTATGTTTTTTGATCGATGCTATTCTACCTTCTGTGTATAGCTGTGACAAGGGCTTATCTCTTAGGGACATATAACCATTTTATCTATAAAGCACAGAGCGGCTTATCGGTTATTTAGCTCGCCCATAAAAGTTATTTTAAGTGCCAAATAGGTCATAGCCAGTACAAATAATAGCTTTGTTTACGGTAAATGGATGAATAGTCGGCAGGAATATTATGGTTTCGTGATTTGGGTCACATTTTCTTGTCGGCTAATTCTACGCTTGATGATGATTTGTTCAATAATGCCGATGCAGAGACAACACGAATGTTCTCTTGTGATAACTGAGGAAGCCTTGACTTTAAATAAAGAATAGTCTCAGGGTAGGGGTGCGCAATAGCCACTGCAGATCCTTTGCGCTTTGCAATAGAAATCAACCGTTTAAATTGTTGGTTAATCGCGGCATAGTCTTTATTGTTGTCTAAAAACACATCGCGTTTTAGCGTTGGAATCTGATATTGCTGGGCAGTCTCCCAGGCAATACTGTTAGCGGTTGTGCGGCTATCAATAAAATAGAGGTTACGCTTTTCCAGCTGTGACATCAGCCATTGCATTGGGACCGGCTGCTGAGTGAGCAAGCTTCCCATATGATTATTAACACCGCTAATATGTGGTATGGCCTCTAGCGCAGCTTGAAGTGCTTGGGTAAATGCAGCTTTCCCCATCCCTTGTGTTAGCCCGCCTTGGTCCAGCTTATGATGGTTAACACTGCTCATCGGCATATGTAACATAATTTCCTTGCCGTTACGCCAAGCTTGTTGAGCCAGTTGCTTTGCATTTGGGCTATGGGGGATGACTGCATAGGTAATTGCTCCTGGAAGCCCAATAGCGGCTAGCCCTTGGCGCTTATTGTACCCAATATCGTCAATAATAATGGCAATTCTAGAGGTTGGTGGTGTAGGCGACGGTATTGGTTGTTTGGGCTGCGGGCTATTGTCGATGATCGAGTGGATAGTAAAAATGTCCCTTTTGAATCCATTCTTATCGATGTAAATTGGACCTGCTTGTGCAGTTACGCTACCAATGCCTAATAACAGCGCTATGCTGATATGGCGTTGTAACCATCGACATAAGGACGCTGCTATTGTCATTAATGATCCAGTAGGGCACAAATGTGATGATATAACAGATATGGTCGTGTCACCGGGGGTTTGGTATGCAATTATGGGGTTCCTTTGGCGGCTATAGGCTTCTCAAGAATGGCACTTTTTTGGAGTTTTTGATCAAATACCTGTAGCCCTTTAAGCAAGTTCAATGCAGCATAAAGCTGGTTGTCTTTCATTAAGCGAGGGTCTAGTTCACTGTTAGACTTATCTTTTGAGGTAATGTCATTCCCGCCGTTGGCATTTTGAATATGGCCACTTAAATCAGCTTCTGCGCGCTTGCTGCGAGTTTTAATGGTGGTCACTTGTGCCGGTTCAACAATAATATCAGGTTGTATGCCCTGGGCTTGTATTGAGCGACCGCTGGGGGTGAAATACAGTGCTGTAGTGAGCTTGATGGCTTTTTCCTGGGTGATAGGAATAACCGTTTGCACCGAGCCCTTACCAAAACTACGGGTGCCCATAATGACAGCTCGGCCCTGGTCTTGTAATGCCCCGGCAACAATTTCAGACGCCGATGCTGATCCGTCATTAATTAAAACGACCACCGGTAAGCCATTGCTGTCGTCGCCGGGTGTGGCTAGGTGCTGTTGGCTGGTGTTATCAAGCCTGCCCTGTGTATAGACAATTAAGCCCTCTTCCAGCAGCGCATCCACAACATTGACCGATGCCTGTAGTACGCCGCCGGGATTATTGCGTAAATCCATGATGACCCCTTTTAAATGAGGGGCTTGTTGGCGGAGCTGCTTGAGCTTGTTAGAGAAGTCCTGGCCGGTTTTAGCTTGAAACTGTGCAATGCGAACATAGGCATAGTCATCTTCGAAAATCTCTGAGCGTACACTGGCAACAGTAATAATATCGCGGGTAATGGTGATATCAAAAGGCTTTTCAACGCCTTTGCGCACAATGGTTAATACAACCGCAGAGCCTGTTGGCCCGCGCATTAGCTGTACGGCTTCATTAAGAGGCAGCCCTTGCAGGTTTTTCTTATCCAGCTGGATAATTAAATCGCCTGCTTGTACACCGGCTTTTTGTGCCGGGGTATCATCGATAGGGGATACAACCTTTACAAAGCCATCTTCACTGCTGACTTCTATGCCCAACCCACCAAACTCTCCTTTGGTATTGATCTGTAAATCACCATAGGAGTCGGCATCGAGAAATGTAGAGTGTGGGTCCAACTCAGAGAGCATTCCCCTGATGGCATTCTCAAGCAATTGGCTATCGCTGATATCGTTCACATAGGCTGTGCGAATATGATCAAAGACTTTAGTAAATAAACGCAAATCCTGTAGCGGCAATTGCTCTGTAGAGGCTTTAGGGGGGGGCACTTGCACGGGCTGTTGAGCAAGTGCTAGTGGCGATAGCGCAGTGATCAGTAAAAAGTGTGCAGCTGAGCGTGCCCAAAAATGCATATATCCTCCAGCGAATTCAATAGTGTTTGAGCGCGCAAAAAATAAGTGTTGTAACGCAGTCAACCAGTGTTAGGTGTGGTCTATTTTAAACAGACTGACGCAGCTTGTGCAGATAGACTTCCTATATAATAGCTAAATCACTCTAAACCTGTGACTGATATTCTATTTTTTTGTTTCATTATCATGCAGAAAAAAGTGATCTGGTGATTTTTTGTTCTATGTCAGCCATTTTTCAGCCAACGTTGCGGATTCTGTGGCTGGCCTTTAAAGCGTATCTCGAAATAGAGTCCTGCTTGGGTAAGCCCACCGCTGTTGCCAATAGCGGCAATTTTCTCGCCTTTGGCAACCCACTCTCCGGTTTCTTTATACAGTGCCTGATTGTGGGCATATAAGCTCATATAGCCACCGCCGTGATCTACAATCAATAATAACCCATGCCCCCTCAGATAATCCGAGAATATCACATGCCCGTGGTGAACAGATATGACATCGCGACCTTTAGTGCCAGAAATAAAAATCCCATTCCACTTCAACGGTCCGGGCGAGCGCACACTACCGTAGCGGTGTAGCAGCTTTCCTTGTGTTGGCAGGGGCAACTTCCCTTTCAGTTGCTTAAAAGCGGTTGTGCCTTCAGGGAGCGCTAGATTTGCTAACGCCTGAGTGGCTTCATCAAGTAAGCGCTGTAAGCGAGAGCGGTCACTTTTCATTTTGCCAAGGGCGGCACCTTTACTTTTAAGGCGGCTGTTTAAGGTTTTTAAGGTGGCTAAGCGCTGAGCTTGAGAGGCCTTCAGGTGATGATATTGCTTTTTGAGTGCACCGCGATTCTTTTCTAGCCCTTGTGTGGTGGCGACTATTTCAGGTTCTATGGCATCGAGTTCTTTCAGCGTTTGCAGAAAGTCGGCGATTTTCTGCTCGCGCGCATTAACCACGTACTCATGATAGCGCATAAGGCGGCTAATACGGCTGGGCTCTTCTTGGTTTAACAGCAGTTTAATATGACTTTGATGGCCAAGCCGATAGGCCTGGTTAATAGTTTCGGCAATGTTATGTTGTTGCTGTTGTTTACGTTTATCCAGCTGAGAGCGTTTATTTCGCAGCTGGCTTAACTGCTTTTTTTGGCGGCTCAGTGCCTCCTCAATTTTTTTGATGTTCTTGAGCTTTTTGCCAATCTCTACCTCTGAATTCTCCAGTGACTGTTGTAGTTCTCCCCGGCTATTCTTAACCTTTTTAAGCTCTTTTTGTAGCTCACTAATAGAGGCTTGTAGTGCTTTGAGGCGCTGCTCATATTCGGCCTCTGGTGTTTGTGTATAGCCCAAGGAGGCCGTCATCAAGGCCAGCAGGACAATGAATTTGGTGTAGTAAATCAACGGTTTAGCTCCTTTTTAATCGGTTCTGAGCCCGTGGGCGTCATGTGTTGCCTGGTCAATGCTATTGCAGGGGCCAACTTTACTGGTACAGCCTTCTGGCGTCTACAGTCATCTGCTCCTAAATAGAATAATAGTCGATGGGTTGGCTGAACATCTCCTTATTACTGCTCAATCGTGTATAATTCAGCTCCTTTTTGAGTGTCGTATTAGAGGTTTTATCCGTGAATTGGATGGATTTTGTAAGTGAGCAATGGTATATCATCGCTCCATTGGTAGTATTGATTATACTGTTTATTAGACGTGAACTGGCGATGGGGGGCGAGCAATTAAGCGCCCAGCAGTTGGTTCTTGAGGTCAATACTGGTAATACACTGCTAGTTGATGTGCGCGATAAGAAAGAGTTTGATGAAGGGCATATCGTGGATGCGCTTAATATTCCCTTTGCCAAGCTCAATAGCTCTTCATCATTATTGGATAAGCATCGGGATCGAAAAATTATCGTTGTTGATAAAATTGGCCAGCATTCCGGCTCTGCCGGGAAGACATTGCGTGCCCAAGGGTTTGAGGTGATGCGGCTGCGAGGTGGCATTGCTGATTGGCAGCAACAAAACATGCCGTTGGTGAAAAACTAAAACGGATCGATAAGACACAATCACTTGATGGTTATATAGTATGTCCACGGTTATTTACACTACACGATTTTGCCCATATTGCATTCGAGCCAAGCAGCTGCTGAAAAGCAAAAATATAGAGTACCGAGAAATTGCAGTTGATTCCCAGCCGGAGTTGCGCCAGCAAATGATGCGTAAAAGTGGGCAGCGTACAGTGCCTCAAATATGGATTGGTGAGCACCATGTGGGGGGCTGTGATGACCTGTTTGCACTATCGCGCTCGGGAAAACTCGACCACCTGCTAGGGGCTAGTTGAGTGATTGCTGACACAATTATTGCATATTGTATGTTGTAGAATACAACCCAAGGCCCCATTTAGTGAGGGCGATTACTTTTTATAATAGGAATTGATAAAGGTTTACCTATGGCTGAAGAAAATGAAGAACAACAGTTTTCTGTTCAACGTGTATATTTAAAAGATTTGTCGTTTGAGTGTCCACAAGGCGCAAAAGCGTTTTTACAACAGTGGAAGCCTGCGGTTAACCAAGAGCTTAATACGTCAGTCGACAAGGTTGATGAAGACCTTTATGAAGTTGTGTTAACCATGACGATAACGGCTAAGCTTGAAGAAGAAATAGCCTTCTTGATTGAAATTCACCAAGCGGGTGTCTTTGGTGTGAAAGGTGTTGAAGGCCAACACCTAGCACAAGTGCTCAATACCGTGTGCCCGCAAATACTTTTCCCTTACGCTAGAGAAAGCATCGACAGCGCTCTTGTAAAAGGAACATTCCCGCCATTGATGTTACCCCCTATTAATTTCGATGCCTTATATGCGCAGGCAGTTGCTCAACAGCAACAAGAAGAAGCCGACACCGCTAAGCATTAATCTTGCACAGTGTGTACCCTTGCCGGGTGCGCACTGTTATTGCTACTGCGAGTGGAACTCTCTCTACTTGGTTTTGTCTCTTAATGCTATAGGTTTTAATGAGGCTGACTAATTATGCAACGCGTTATACGATGGCTGTGTCTCTATTGTGCTCTAGCCTTTCTGGCAGGCTGTTCGGCACCGGATGTCATTACCGATGAACGCCGTTATTTTGAAACATCAGTACGCCATCATGCGTCATTGAAACATCAAACGATAGAATATCAAGGTGACCGATTACACTTTGTTGGTGCGGGTGATATAAAAAAACCTGCACTCATTATTATTCACGGTACCCCTAGTGAGTGGTGGCAGTTTGCTCGATTGATGCTCAACAAAGCATTGCTGGCTGAATTTTATGTTGTTGTGATTGATCGGCCCGGTTGGGGACAATCAACACTCGCAGGTGATCGTAAAACGGCGACATTTGCGCAGCAATCCGCCCTAATTGGCCGTTTAGTTGAGCAGCTGCGAGACGCTAGTGATAATCAGCCTGTTATTATTATGGGGCATTCCCTAGGTGCATCACTGGCGCCACGTATCGCGCTAGACTTTCCCGAAAAAGTTGATGGTTTACTGCTATTGGCGGGTACATTAGACCCTGCATTAGCGAGCCCCCGTTGGTTTAATTATGCGGCAACATTATGGGTTGTTAATGTATTGCTAAGCGAGGATATGCGAAAGGCAAACGAAGAAATTTTTGAGCTTAAAAACAACTTGATTTCTACCGGTGAGCAGTGGGCCTCTTTGGGTATTAAAACGATCGTTGTTCAAGGTATGAGTGACCAGCTAGTGTACCCGGCCAATGCCGATTTTGCTGACAAACTGCTTGACTCAAATAACGCTCAAGTTATTCGGCTAGAAAAAACAGGCCATTTCTTTCCTATGACCGAGCAACAAAAAGTGATCGACTGGAGTTTAGCGTTACTACAACGTATTAAATCACCATAGTACTGGTTTGGTTGTTACAGTTATTGTAAGGTGGTCGTATACTAACGACCACACTGTTTTTTGGAGGGGCTATGACTGTTGTTATTTATACAGTAATGTCGGCGTTGTTGTTGTGCTGGCTCGCATTAAAAGTAATTAAAGCACGAAGAGCGAATCAAATAGCCTATGCCGATGGCGGCGTGATTGAATTACAAATTGCACGCTCTGCTCATACTAACGCTGTTGAATATATTCCCATCACCTTATTGTTATTGTTTGGTCTGGAATACAATGGTGGCCCGCTATGGATAGTTCACCCGATAGGGCTTGCATTTATGATCGGGCGCATTATTCACAGCCGCGGTATTTTAACTGAGAAGCTTCCCTATCGAGTGCTCGGCATGCAAATCACACTACTGGTGATTGTTGCCTTATCCCTATTAAACCTTATCTATTTTCCTTTTACACAGTTTGTGCAATAGACAATAGATAGTCAAAAAATATGAATATTGCCATTGTAAATGAGACTGTCACTGCTGTTGCACTAGAATATTGGTTAGTCTTTTTTTTGATAGGTATGCTCATCGTTTTGATCAGTTGCGCACTATTAATTCTTTATGCTGTAACCCATAGCGGTGGGTATAAAGTACAGGCAACATTGCTGGGTGCTATTGTGCGCCCATCCAACACATCAGGGCCGGCTAAGCATGAGCCACATTTAGTTGTGCGCTACCTTTCACGGCAAGGGCGTTCTCGTATTGAAACCGCCAGTGAACGCCCTCGCGACTATCAACAATTTACTACTGGCCAACAGCTCTCTATCATTGTACACACCAATAAAGAATATGATGATGTGTATTTTGCCAATAACAAAGGTCTGCAAAAACTTGGCATATTGTGCTTGCTAGTCGGTTTTGTGTTGTTGGCACTAGCCTCGCTTTCCATTATCGTAATAGCCAGTATCGCCGCTACCTTATTGCTTTTTTCAATACCGATTATGCGCTATCTTCGGCGTATTGATGCAAGTGATATGCCTTTGCCTGATCATAAAGTATTTCAGTTACATGAAATTAAAACGATAGAAGACTTAAAAGGTATTAAATAAAGTAGTCTATGGGAGCTTCAAAAAATCTAGATGAAATGTTTTAGTGACATGCAGATAATGAAAGGTTCTCAATATAGACTAAGTACATTAAAATCAGTAACGTGTCACTCGATTACTGCTTTTAATGTACTTAACATTGCGATTTAGAGTTTAGAGTACTGCAACGGGTTTACTTTTGAACCTCTGCGGGTTCATCATCAGCGATACTCAATTCTTTAAGCTTTCGCGTTAGTGTATTACGCCCCCAGCCCAAGAGGTTGGCAGCATCACGTTTACGGCCGGCGGTATGCTTTAACGCAGTTTCTATCAGTGCGCGTTCAAACTTGGGAACAACATCTGAGAGTATATCGGTTTCTCCTCTCTCTAAGGCGTGATCAACCCAGCGCCGCAAACCCTTTTCCCAATCCTCATTAGCGTGCTGATTCTGTGGTTGCTCCATCAGCTCTGGTGGTAAATCTTCTAAATGCACCTCTCGGCCCGATGCCATTACTGTAATCCAGCGGCAGGTATTCTCTAGCTGCCTTACATTGCCAGGCCATTGTAAATTGCAAAAATAAGCTTCTGTTTCAGGTAGTAATATTTTAGGTTCAACACCTAACTCATTAGCTGCTTTGATAAAAAAGTGCTGTGTTAATTTACTGATATCCTCGCGTCGATTCGAAAGTTTAGGAATATGAATCCGAATGACATTGAGGCGATGAAATAAATCCTCACGAAAACGATTCGCTTCGACTAACTGCTCCAGGTTTTGATGAGTGGCTGCAATAATGCGAACGTCGACTTTTACAGGAATATGGCCGCCAACGCGATAAAATTCACCGTCGGCGAGCACACGTAGCAGTCGGGTTTGCGTTTCCGCAGGCATATCACCAATTTCATCTAAGAATAAGGTGCCGCCATTGGATTGTTCAAAACGCCCTTGGCGCAGAGTAGCTGCACCGGTAAAGGCCCCCTTCTCATGGCCAAACAGCTCCGACTCAATAAGATCTTTAGGTATCGCAGCCATGTTTAATGCAATAAAAGGGTGTTGTCGGCGTGGGCTGTGTTTGTGTAGGGCGTGGGCAACTAATTCTTTACCTGTACCCGATTCGCCGTTAATCAGCACTGTAATATTAGATTGCGATAAACGTCCAATGGCTCGAAACACCTCCTGCATGGCAGGAGCTTCACCAATAATTTCGTTGCTGATATCATTAACTTCTTCTACCACAGTACTGCTATTTTCTTGCTCGTGGGCAAGTGCTCGGCGAGTAACGGCCACCGCTTCATCGACATCGAAAGGTTTAGGTAAATATTCAAAAGCACCGCCTTGGTAAGCGGCCACTGCACTGTCGAGATCTGAGTGCGCGGTCATAATAATGACAGGGAGATGAGGATGTTCAATGTGCAGTGACGTGAGCATTTCTAGCCCATCGATGCCCGGCATTCGAATATCACTGATAATTGCTCTTGGGGTTTCTGTACGTATGCGTACCAGCGCACTATCACCATTATCGAAAGATTCTGTTGCTATGCCTTCTTTGGCCAGTGCCTTCTCTAGTACCCAGCGAATTGAGCTATCGTCATCGATAATCCAAACACGATTAGACTTTGTCATAAGTTAAAATTCCGTTCAGGTCTCAATTGGTATATAAATAGAAAAACGGGTATTGCCGGGTTGACTGTTGCATTCGATTAACCCGTTGTGCTGATTCACTAATTGTTGCGATATAGCAAGCCCGAGCCCGGTGCCATCAGCGCGACCGGAAATCATAGGGTAAAAAATATTGTCGACCAGTGGCTTAGGTATGCCGGGCCCGTTGTCAGTAATCGCAGCTTCGCACACCAAAGTATGATGCTGCCGGCCGATAGTGAATTGCCGTTGAATACGCGTCGATAATGATATTGTGCCTGCTGGTGTGTTACTTTCTTGCAGTGCCTGTACAGCATTGCGCACGATATTAAGCACTGCCTGAACCAGTAGCTCTTGGTCACCGGGAATATCGGGAATACTCGGGTCATAGTCTCTGGTAATGGTGACATTGCTATCTGACTCAACATTGATCAGTAGTGCTACTCGCTCCAATACCTCGTGTATGTTGACAGGCTTGAACGACATCGGCTGGCTAGGTCCAAGGATACGGTCAACAAGGTTTCGCAGCCTATCAGCCTCGGCGATAATAATAGTGGTGTACTCACTCAAAGCACCGTCTTCAAGCTCACGCTCTAATAGCTGAGCGGCACCGCGAATACCTCCCAGCGGGTTTTTGACCTCATGGGCCATCCCCCGAACGAGGCTGCGTGTGGTTTCCTGAGAAGAGATAATGGCTTCTTCACGGCTGATGCGCAGTAAACGATCCAGTGGTTGAATCTCTAATACCGAGTGCTCGCTATCAGGCAGTGGGGTTACAGCGTAATCAACGGTGATCTGCTTGCCCGTGTGCAGCCGCCATTTCACCTTGCGTTTGGTGTATTGATAGGATTTGCTCACCACGCTTTTTAACGAGTCAGCCACTTCGTTTATTTCGTGAAAATAGTGGTTTAATGGTGTACCAAAGACCTGATCAACACTGACTTGTAACAATGCCTCAGCTGCTGAATTCAAGTGAATAGCATTAAAGTTGTTATCCACAAGGACAACAGCAGTGGTCAAGCTATCAAGTAGCTGTTTGTAATTCGGGTTTACCGCCATGTGTTTGATACCAGGTCAATATGACATTGTATTTTCAGTCGTTGCATACGCTACTGTGCTTGCTTTATATCGTCTCGCATAGCCAATAATCGCTATTTCAGGGCACCGCTCTTGCACTACTTTAATAACTATTCCCTATACTCAGCAAAAAGTGCGCCATTGATCTAAAATAGCCATTTTAAAGGGGTTTCGTAAATATTGGGGGCTAATTGCCATAGTATAGTGCACCAAAATTGTGCATGTGCAATTTTTGTGCATCATTATTTAAGGGCAGAGTGCTCTTTAATAGCGCTCTTGAATGTGCAGCTTTATTGAGGGCAATAAAAAACCCCGCACTGAGTTTAATCAGTGCGGGGTTTGGTGTGCTATACGTAGTATTTATACGCTGTAGTACATGTCGAACTCAACCGGGTGAGTAGTCATGTTAAGTGTTTGAATCTCTTCTTCTTTTAGCTCAATATAAGCATCGATAGCGTCGTTGGTGAATACGCCACCGGCTGTTAAGAATTCACGATCAGCATCCAGAGCGGCCAATGCTTCTTCAAAAGAAGAACACACTGTTGGGTATTCAGCTTGCTCTTCCGGTGGCAGATCATAAAGATCTTTATCCGCCGCATCGCCAGGGTGAATTTTGTTCTTAACGCCATCAAGGCCGGCCATTAATAGTGCTGCAAAAGCCAAGTATGGATTAGCTGTTGGATCCGGGAAGCGAGTTTCAATGCGCTTGCCTTTCGCTGATGCTACATAAGGGATACGAATAGAGGCAGAGCGATTGCGTGCAGAGTACGCAAGAATAACGGGTGCTTCAAAGCCGGGTACTAAGCGCTTATAAGAGTTGGTTGATGCATTACAGAAAGCGTTCAACGCTTTAGCATGTTTAATAATACCGCCAACATAGAACAATGCGGTTTCACTTAAACCTGCGTAAACATCACCGGCAAACTGATTAGTGCCGTCTTTAGTGAATGATTGGTGAACATGCATACCTGAGCCGTTATCGCCGACTAATGGCTTTGGCATAAAGGTAGCTGTTTTACCATAAGCGTGAGCAACGTTGTGTACACAGTATTTTAAAATCTGAACTTCATCAGCTTTCTTCGTCAGTGTATTTGCACCAACACCGATTTCACACTGGCCTGCGGTACCCACTTCATGGTGGTGCACTTCAATTTCAAGACCCATTTGCTCCATGGCGCCACACATAGCCGCACGAATGTCGTGTAGTGAGTCGACAGGTGGTACTGGGAAGTAACCCCCTTTAACGCCAGGGCGGTGACCCATATTGCCGTCAGTAAGTGTTTGGCCTGATGCCCAAGCAGCTTCTTCAGAATTGATTTTGTAAAAAGAGCCAGACATGTCTGTGCCCCATTTAATATCGTCAAAAACGAAAAACTCAGGTTCTGGGCCAAAGAAAGCTTGGTCGCCAAAGCCTGTCGATTGCAAGTAGGCTTCTGCGCGCTGTGCAATAGAGCGAGGATCGCGCTCATAGCCTTCGCCAGTGGTTGGCTCAACAATGTTACAGCGAACAATGACAGTGGCTTCATCGGTGAATGGATCGAGGATTGATGCATCGTCATCAGGCATCAAAATCATGTCAGATTCGTTAATACCTTTCCAGCCAGCGATTGATGATCCATCAAACATCTTGCCTTCAGTAAAAAAATCATCATTGATTTCTGATACGGGAATGCTGACGTGTTGCTCTTTACCTTTAGTATCGGTAAAGCGTAAATCAACCCATTTAGCTTCGCTTTCTTGTAGTAAGCTCAGAGTTTTCTCTGACATGTAGGTCCTCCAAAATGGCCAAAAGCCAGGTGTTATTGTGGTTCGAAATTATATCGCCTGTATAAGGGGCGTTTATACTGCACTGTATCATCCAACAAATAACGGTAGTGCAGCTAATTGTTGAGTGCTACCGGCCTCTCAGGGCTAGTCTCAGACTCTAGGGGCATGGCAATAAATGTGCCATCTGAGCTGACGGATCACAAGTGTACGGAATATAAGGAGTTGTGTAAATGAACTGTCATTGTGCACCTAAAAAGTGCACCCTTATTGGGCTTTTTTATTTTTATTGGTCTAAAATGGTGCGTTTTTGGTTTTTTGGGACCATCTAATCCCGTGTCATTAGGGATTTAAGGTGCATAGCGTCACTTTGCACTATAATCCTGCCCCCAGACCATATTCTTATTTTGTTCACTGAGTTCGCTATGCATATTATTGTTAAATTGTTCCCGGAGATTACGATTAAAAGTACTCCGGTTCGTAAACGCTTTATTAAACAGCTGCGTGACAACCTGCGCAAATTGCTCGCTGATGTAGATAAAGGCATCAATGTGCAGCGGGATTGGGAGAAAATAGACATTCAGTCAGCGAGCAATGATGCTGAGCACATTGCGCAGGTCACCCAAGTGCTGGCAAATACGCCAGGGATTGCCCACTTCTCTCTGGTGCACTCGTTTGTGTTGGGATCACTAGAGGATATTGCTCAACAGACATTGTCGTTGTGGTCAGCACCATTGGCGGGCAAAACCTTCTGTGTGCGCGCTAAGCGCCATGGTGAACACAGCTTTGATACCATGGAAGTCGAGCGGTATGTCGGTGCTGTTTTATTGCGCGAGAGCAATGCCGCAGGAGTAAAGCTTAAACACCCGGATATAGAAGTTAAACTGGAGATCAAGCACGAGACACTCTATGTCGTACAGCAGCAAATATCCGGGGTAGGTGGTTTTCCTATTGGCACACAAGAGCCCGTATTATCACTGTTATCCGGTGGGTTTGATTCAACGGTTGCTAGCTATCTCTGTATGCGTCGGGGTATGCATACGCACTATTGTTTTTTTAACCTCGGTGGCAGCGAGCATGAACTGGCGGTAAAAGAATTGGCCTTTTATTTGTGGGATACATTTGGCCGATCACATCCAGTGAGAATCATCAGCGTTCCCTTTGAAGGTGTTGTTGCAGAGATACTGGAAAAAGTAGATAACCCTTACATGGGAGTTGTATTAAAGCGCATGATGCTGCGCGCTGCCAGCAAAGTGGCGCAGCAGGCAAAAATCCCTGCGCTGATTACCGGAGAAAGTGTGGGGCAGGTGGCCAGTCAAACACTGACCAACCTCGCGGTTATCGATGAGGTGACCGATACACTGGTGCTGCGGCCGTTGATCAGTATGCATAAACAAGAAATTATTGCCATTGCGAGAGATATTGGCACAGAGGCTTTTTCAGCGGCGATACCAGAATACTGTGGTGTGATTTCAATTCGGCCCTCGACACGGGCAAAGCGCGAACGAGTTGAAGCGGTCGAAGAGCAATTTGACTTTGCCGTATTAGAGCAAGCATTGGCCTCTTCTGAGGTGAGTTTTGTCGATAAGGTCGTACGTGCAACGGCCCACAGTAGTGTCGATACGGTAAGCGTGTGGGAGTCTGGCTACCATATCATTGATATTCGCCACCCCGATGAGCGTGACCTTAAGCCGCTGCATGTTGAAAATGCCACCATTTTACCAATTCCCTTCTACACTTTAAGTACGCGCTTCTCTGAATTAGAGCAGCAGTGCCAGTATCTGCTGTATTGTGAAAAAGGAGTGATGAGTCAGCTTCACGCCTCACATTTGAAAGATGCTGGTTTTAGCAACATAGGTGTATATCGCCCCTAGATGGCCAACGCCTGTGTGTATTGTATTTAATGCAGTGGTTTCTCAGGTATGGCAAAGTCAAAAAAGCGCGCAAGCAAAGTGAATAAGCTGGCAGCAATGCTCATCGTGGTATTGGTCTTATTGATCTTTACCTCTGTTGCGGCAACATTGATGGTGACGGGCGTGTTGAGCATAGATGAAGGCCCTAAAACGGATGTAGCAAGTATTCTCGATGCCCAATATGTCTGCGACGATGATATTAAGCGCGAGTACGGAAAGCGAGTACGGGCCTTTTATCCCGATGATCACTCAAGCCGTTTTGACGCCCGTAAAGGGCTCTATCTGATGTTTTATGAGCTGCATTTATATGACAATAGCGCTACCAAAAAAGAGATTAAAAAGTTTTACGTCAACTGTTTTGTAAGCCCCAAAAAAGGGCGTGTTATCAATTTAGAGCTGTTGGAACACACCGAAGAGAAACCCAAAGCGGTGCGCCGCACAAAAGGCAACGCATTTGGTTTGTAAGTGTTTACTTATTTATGGGCAGCAAAACCCCCTTGAGCGCGAACAATTCTACGACTAGCCCTTGATAAGACTATCCCCCATCGATGAAGGGGGGTATAATGCGCCGCTTTTGGTTGTGGCGCTTTCAATCCTGCAGGTCTAGCGGCCATTTTGTGTGGTCTGATATAAATCGCCTCTCACTCTTATTTTACCTCTCTGGATACGCTCGTGATCGAAAAACTTCGTAACATTGCCATTATTGCTCATGTTGACCATGGGAAAACCACACTTGTCGATAAGCTGCTTAGCCAATCGGGAACTTTAGGTCGTAAAGATGAAGGCGCTGAGCGCATCATGGACTCTAACGACCAAGAAAAAGAGCGCGGTATCACCATTCTCGCCAAGAATACAGCGATCGAATGGGAAGGCTATCGTATTAATATCGTCGATACGCCCGGACACGCCGACTTTGGTGGCGAAGTAGAGCGCGTGCTCTCGATGGTCGACTCGGTACTATTGTTAGTCGATGCCGTAGATGGCCCCATGCCACAAACGCGCTTTGTGACCTCTAAAGCGTTTGAGCGCGGTCTTAAGCCTATCGTTGTTGTAAACAAGGTAGATCGCCCCGGCGCTCGCCCTGACTGGGTAGTGGATCAAGTGTTTGATCTGTTTGACCGCTTAGGCGCAACCGATGAGCAACTCGACTTCCCGATTGTTTACGCCTCCGCGCTCAATGGTATCGCAGGCATGGAAGTGGATAGCCTCGCAGATGATATGACCCCACTGTTTAAAATGATTGTCGATCAGGTCTCGCCACCAGCGGTTGATCGCGAGGGGCCATTCCAAATGCAAATCTCGGCTTTAGACTATGACAGCTATGTCGGTGTTATTGGGGTAGGTCGAATCTCGCGTGGCAGCCTTAAGCCCAATCAGCAAATCATTGTAAAAAGTGCCGATGGCAAAGAGCGCAAAGGTAAAGTACTGAATGTTAAAGGCTATTTAGGTCTGGATCGCGTCGATACCGATCAAGCTAATGCCGGTGATATCGTCTGCATCAACGGTATTGATGGTCTTAGTATTTCAGACACACTGTGTGACCCCGAGCATATCGAAGCGCTCACCCCACTCACCGTCGATGAGCCTACCGTGAGTATGACATTCATGGTTAACGACTCGCCGTTTGCTGGCCAAGATGGCAAGTTTGTGACATCGCGCAATATCAGAGAGCGTCTCGATCAGGAATTGATTCACAATGTAGCGCTACGAGTGCAGCAAGGTGACAGTGCGGATAAATTCGTGGTCTCCGGTCGTGGTGAGCTGCATTTGTCGGTGCTCATTGAAACCATGCGCCGAGAAGGTTTTGAACTAGGCGTGTCGCGCCCGGAAGTGGTTCAAAAAGAAGTCGATGGTGTTATCCACGAACCCTACGAGCAGGTGGTTATCGACATCGAAGATGAACACCAAGGTTCAGTGATGGAAGAGCTAGGATTGCGCAAAGCTGAGATGACCAATATGGAGCCCGATGGCAAAGGTCGTGTGCGTTTAGAGTTTATTATTCCCGCGCGTGGTCTAATTGGTTTTAGAGGCTTATTTTTAACACTAACCTCTGGCTCAGGCATTATGACCAGTGTCTTTGATCACTACGGTGAAGTCAAAGAAGGCGAAGTGAAATCGCGCCAAAACGGTGTATTAATATCGATGGTTAAAGGTAAAACACTGAGCTATTCACTGTTTAACTTACAAGACCGTGGCCGGCTATTTTTAGGGCACGCTATTGATGTCTATGAAGGTCAAATAATTGGCTTACACTCGCGCGCAAACGACTTGGCTGTTAACCCCACAAAAGGTAAACAGCTGACTAACGTACGCGCTTCTGGTACAGACGAGGCATTAACCTTAACGCCACCGGTTAAGCATACCCTAGAGCAGGCGCTTGAGTTTATCGAAGACGACGAGCTGGTAGAGGTAACCCCAAGCTATATTCGACTGCGCAAAAAACTACTGACAGAAAACGAACGCAAGCGCGCAAAAAAATAGCGTATGATTAGCTAACCGATACTGGCGGGGCTTGCTAAATGCCACTCAGATCGGTTAGTTTATTTTAGCTATTATTTGTGTGTGATTATTATTAGATAGAGGTTTTGCTGTTATGAGTTCTCGTCAGTCACTGGTTAAGCGCACCCCGGTATTGTTGCGCGCCCCGGTATTATTGATAGTGGCGTTAAGCACACTATTATTGGCCAGCTGTGGGGTTTTCTCTGGCAGTAATAAAGCAGCGTTTAATCGTGTCGGCGATGGCGATATTGCCGTTATGGTCCCTAAAGGGTTAGTGGTTCGAGGGCTTGATGGCCGCGCACTACCGTACCCCTCCAAACGTGATCGCGCCTATGAAGTGCGCCTAACGCCGGGTCAGCATACATTAGTGGCTGAATATGTGAGCACGTGGAATAAGGCCGAACGCCAAGATAAATTGGTGCCGCGCAATGTACAAACGATACGTTGGCCTCGTCAGTATATAATTCATCAGTTTATTCCCGGTGAACAATATCGCCTTCACTACAATCAACCAAATACCCTCGAAGAGGCGAAAGCCGGCCGCAAAGAAGGTAAAGGTACAGTATGGTTAGAGTCGTCAGCGGGTCTTCGTGTCGATGGGCAAGTGCTCAATAGCAGCGGCTTTTTCTTTAGTCGCCAGCCAGTACCCACCTATAACACTCCATCAGCATCTACAACACCAGTGCCCACCTCTCAAGTGCCAGCCCCAGTGGTTGCCGGGCAGCCAACAACCGGCGCGCTGCGTTTGCAAACGATACCGGTAACACCTGATACGATTTTAAAAGCCCCTGCTGCCACAGCCCCTGCTGTCTCAGTTGGTAACGATAATACACCGCCACTGAGTGAATTAAAGCGATGGTGGGGGTTGGCTAATGACGCCGATCGTCGCGAATTTCAGCAGTGGATAACGGTAGAATAAGTAGCTTCCATCATCATGTAAGTGAAAGGTGAGGCGCACAGCCTCATTTTCTCGCTCAGCTTTCGCTATTTTTACTCACCGGTAGCCGAAAGCCCCTACGGGCAAAATAACTGGCACATTGAGTAATAACAATGAAAACTCCGCCAAAATGCGCTGTTTTTACCCCTTTTGCTGTGTTTGTTAACCCGATCGCTTGAATCTATACCGCCAGTTCGGCATCATCAGGCCCGTGCTCGGCCAACCTAGGAAC
>Ga0193960_1000159_pt1 | contig 27465 bp, 25 predicted proteins | sample FB_3_MG_FD_140338 | JGI IMG/M metagenome (GOLD analysis project Ga0193960, IMG submission 140338) | Microbial mat bacterial communities from the Broadkill River, Lewes, Delaware, United States - FB_3_MG | ecosystem: Environmental > Aquatic > Freshwater > River > Microbial mats | place: USA... | reverse complement strand
TACACGAGCTACAATTTTCTCTTTATGTGTATCTAAAAACTCAAAAATTTCAGGGTATTTCATCCCTTGGCTATCAACTATCAAAGCATCTTTTTTACACCAACTCAAAACCTCTCTTGGCACTAAAGAACCTGTATATAATACTGCATCTGCTATTTTTAAGATATTCATAGCTTTAACAGTTACTAGTTCAGGGTCTCCAGGACCAGCTCCTATAAAATATATCATAGCGTCACCTCTTGCTTTTTTAAAACTTTTATTTGAAACAGTTGTCTCTCTGGTTCTACAAGATCAAGTTTTCCTTTGTATGTCGTAAGACTAATTGAATGTACTTCATACTCTATATTTGCATCATTTAACACACTAATCATTTGTGAAAGGTGTTTGAGTGTAATAGCATTAATAAGCATGATTCCATTTTGATCTAATCTTTCGTAAAGATATGGAAGTTTTTTAATAACCTCAGTTCCCCCACCACCTACAAAAATTCGTTGAGGGTTTTCTTCTAAACTATCAAATTTTTCTTGTGCTTCACCTACAAAAAGTTCGCAGTTTACTACTTGATGATTTGTGAGGTTTTTTAGTATATTTTCAACACGCTCTTCATTTTTTTCAAAAAATATAGTGTTTGTTTTGTATCGTGTGTATGCTTCAATACCACAGCTTCCACTACCAGCACCTATATCCCAAAGCAATTGATTTGGTTCTAAATCTAAGTTTTGAAGTGTTAGTTGTCGTTTATACTTTTTTGTTATCATCCCTCTTTGCGTATCAAAATCACTGTCTTCACTTAGTCCATTTTTACTCTCAAAGTTTTTCTCTATGAGTAAAACATAAGGCTGCGTTAAATCAAATTTTTCTGTATCAAAATTAGTCACACTAATCTGTTCGATTATCTCATCTTTATAACCAAGTTTATACCCCATAGTTATGTTTATATCTGAAGCATTAAAAAACTTCAAAGCTTTTTGTATTTTTGATATACTGAACTTATCACACACTACAAAAGTGTATTTGTTTGTTAAAAACTTTGTTAAATCGATATTTGGTCTACCGTGCAATGAAATAGTATCTATCTCAGCATCATTTATAAGTAGTTTCTCTTGTATATACTTTTTACTAGAGGTATTATCGATAATTTTTATTTGCTCTTTTGGTAGCTTTTTTGCTACTAAAATACCAGCACTGTAGAAAAATGGGCTTCCTGTTACTACATACAAGATATTCTCTTTGTCGTAGTTTTCTAAAATATACTCTCGTGCTATTTTAAAGCCACCTTTTACTATATGTGCGCCTGTTTCTGTGAAGTTTTTATCACAAATGATTTTATCAAATGAAGATATATCTATATCTTTATTTTTTAGATTATCAAAAGTGTATTCACCCATACCATTTCCGATGATAGTTACCATCCTAGGACATCCTTTTGTTCTAATATTATGGCTTGAACATTTGAGTTTTTATGCCATATTTTTATCTGTTCGTTTGCTTTGATTGTAATCATTTTATAAAAATCATCAAGCAAACCATGTTTTTCTAACTCTTGTGAGATACCTTTTACTGTAAGTGTTGACTCAATATCAACGCTATAGTTTAATTCATTTTGTATATCTTCTTTTAACTGTATAAAATCGATCACACCAAAACGGTTATGAGTGTTTTTAAAGTCTTGATATACTTTTGTCATTTTTCCAATTCCGCATAAAAAAATCACATTTTTTATACCCAAATCTGTAGCAATCTCGACAGAATCATAAACAAAATTTCCAATCTCTATAATCGCTTCTTCATCTGCATGCTCTTTTGCTACTTTAAAAGCTGAATTTCCAAGGGTAAAATAGATCGTTTCATAACCATTTGAACCAGCAAACTCTATCTCTGTTTTTACAGAGTCTATATATGCTGAACTTGAAACAGGTTTTACAATCCCTGTTGTACCTAAAATAGATAAACCACCAAGTACTCCAACTTTTGAGTTTGCTGTTTGTCTTGAGATAGTTTCACCATCAGTTATACTAACGCTACAATGTAAATCTAGGTTTTCATACCCTTTTGTTTTCTCTTGAAATATCTCAAATATTGCATGAAGTGGAGTAGGGTTAATTGCTGGAAAATCAGGCTGTATCTTTAACCCTTTTTTCGTGACTACGCCCACACCTAAACCTGCATAAATGCAAAGTCTACAACTACCTTGAGTGTAAACTTGAGGATTGTGAGGAATCAAATTTAATTCTAAATCATAAGGATTAGAACTAATCATAACTACAATTTCACAATTTTTTGTAACATCTAAGTCATCATTATCCATCTTATTTGTTTTAGCAATAGCTGTATAATTTGTCGCTAAAAAATAGTTCAAAGCAGAATTAAAGAGTATAAAAGTGTGTGCACCAGTGGTGTATCCTCTTTTTAACTCTTTTGACATCAAAAATTAACTATTGTATTTGCTGTTTACAGATGCACCTACAAAAATCATTGCAGGTGTTAAATCCTTAATCTCTACAAAAAATGACTCATCTTTTGATTGAATCTCATTAAGAGTAGATACAAGCTTTGAAGCATCTTTTGTAGAACCTTTACTTAAAATAGCAACTGGTAAATCCAGAGGAAAACCCTTTTCTATCAACGCATCTACGATGTTTTTAAGATTGTGTACACCCATCATAATCACAAGGTTTTCTCGTGGATGATAAGAGCTTACGATATCTTTAAATACCTCTATATCATGTCCAGTAATGGTTCTATATGAATCATTAAATTTTCTATCAATAGATGGAATCATAAAACTTTCAGGTACGCTTGTTGTTGCACTCACTACACTTATAATAACTGGTTCAAAACCTGCTTTAACAATAGCTCTTACCTCTTCATAACCACGTCCAAAAACAAACGGTGTACCACCTTTTAGTCGTACTACTACTTCATGAGTTTTTCCATATTCAACAAGTAAACTATTGATATCTTCTTGTTTTTTTAAGTGTTTATCTTTTCTTTTACCAACATACTCTTTTATTACATCAGCTTTACAAAAATCTAAAGCTTCAGGGTTAACTAAAGCATCATACAGAACAACATCGGCTTGTTTTAAGATATTTACAGCTTTGAGAGTTAAAAGCTCAACATCACCTGGACCGGCACCTACTAGATAGATTTTTTTACTCATTTGGATACTCCTTAATTTCACTCATTGGAATTTGTTCAAAATCCAACTCATCTATATTTTGATTTGTTGCGAGTGCTGTAAATAGTTCACTCCATCTCTCTTTTGAAAACTTATGAATATTTCGAATCCATAGATTATTGTTCTGAACATATCCATTAACTCTTGTATTTTCATAGATGTTTGCAACTGACCGAAATCGGCAAGCCCCAAAACATCCTGTTCGAGATATTTTGATTCTATTCTCACCACGAGCAAGTTTCATCTCTTTAAGTATATCTCTTAAATCTGCTGCTAACGTATCTGACTTGTGCGCCTTTTGACATCTCTCATCATGACACAAAAATATTTGTGTTTTAAAGTGCATGATAGGCTTTTCTGGTTCAAATACTTTTGGTTTACAAGTAAAACCCTCTACAACTTCACTACCCATGAGATTGTAGATTTTTTCAAGCTTGGTGGTTTGATTATTTTCCATTGTACTTGTCTTTTCCATCATAATCTTTGATAAGTTTATAAGTAGCATGAAGTGTTGCAACTGTCATAGTTGAACTTCCAAATCTACCCTCCATAATAACAGCAGGGATATCAAAATGCTGACAAAATCGTTTACCATAATCTTTTGACTCAACCACATTTACAAATCCAACAGGGAAAAGTAAAAATGCAACATTTTTCAAATCTACTCCCTCATCAAGTAAAGTATTTATAGCTGCATAGATAAAAGTAGGGGCATTTCCACAAGCAAGAACCAATGGCTCATCTTTGTGTTTTTTAATTGCTTCTACAACTGCTGCATAACTTCTAGTAGTTTTATTTTTCTCTGCCATAGAGTAAGTAAATGGCTCGTTGATGTAACAAATAACTTCATTTTCATAAGTATTTAGGTAAAAATCACTCAATCCTACTTTAATCATATTTACATCAACAATAATTTTTGCCTTATTTAAAAGAAGTTTTTGAATACGAGGAATCGCATTTTTAGTAAAACAGATATTCTCTAAAACTTGTTCAAAACATGTTGAAGTGTGTATAAGCCTACTTATTACTTCAATCTCATTAGAATCAAACTGTTTTGCTTTTGGATAGTATTGAAGCTCCTCTTCAATCATCTCAAATGATTTTACAGATATATCTGCACCTATATTTATAGGTGGTTGTTCTTGTAAAAACTCCATTATCTTGTACCTTGTTTTATATTTTTCCAGTTGATAAAGTCTACAAAAAGTGTCATATATTTTTGCACCTTTGGTACTTTTCCTTTTGTAATCGTTTCACCTAACATATTCAGATTTTCAAATGTATGGATCTCACCTTTTTCTTTTATACTATCTGTTTCCATACCGATTTTTGGTCGCATATATACTGTGGTACTAGGAACTTTTTTACCTAAAAGAGGTACTATTTTAAATGCAGTATCACCTAAACACAATGGTTTTTTCGCCTGTGAACTTGCATATGAAAATGACGTAATACCAGCTATAACTTCTGACTTTTTAAAAAGTTTTTTGTCTTGTTTTTGTATTATATCCAATAAATAATACACAGTACTATAAATAGCACTATCTCCTAAAGTGACAAAAGAAACACTTCCGTATTTTATAATACCCTCTTGTATAATATCTACTTGATACTGCCAATCTTTTTGCTTAAAATTCATTGGCGTATATACAGGTATTATAGGTTTTGAAAAACCATATTCATCCATAAGTTGTGAGATGATTCGATGAGTAATAGAACGATTGAAACTATGATCGTGGCTTTTTGTAGGGATACAAATAGCACCAGAGTTTTGTAAAGCCTTTAAGGCTTTAATCGATACAAGCTCATGATCACCAGGACCTAAAGAGACCATATAAAGTTTGATTTTATCTTTTTTTTTCTTTTTATTATGTTTAGTGCCCAAGTTTAATGATCTCTTCTTTTATATTATTTATGATGATATCTGTTGTATTTTTCCATTGAATTAAATTAAACTTCTCATCTTTTGTTATACTTTTTACTATTTTTGTTTTAAAGTATGGGTGTAGTTCCTCTTGTATCTCTACCATATCTTTTATATAATGATTTCCACTTACTAAAAGCAAAGGGATTATTTGTACTTTACTTACTCCATCTTTTTGCATTTTTTCTATTAACTCTTCTTTAATTGCAAAGAAAGGAAAAGCTCCTTCTAGGCTACAAGTATAATTTTGTTCTCTTTTATCTTCTAGGTATTTAGCTACATAAGAAACTGAAGCTAATCCACCAAACTCAAGTTTAGGAGTACCATGAATAATATAAAGGTTTGCACTATTTTTTTTAGATATCTTTTCATCTAACTCTTTAAAGAATAGTGTTGTATCTTTTGTTTTAGTAAAAATAGCATTTGTTAATCGTATATTTGCAAAAGAGAATTGTTGGAATCCATGAATCGTTTTTTTCAGAAGTTCATGTTCACAAGCAGGAAATAAATTTACGGAAGATACAATAATGTTTTTATATCCTAGCATATCGACATCTGCCATTGTTTGAGCTAAGTTTTTATATTCTAATCCTCTTTTTAAAAGTTCTTTTAAAACCATTCTTGAGTTTATAGAGATAAACACATCGATATCTGGAAATGTTTCCTCTATGAGTTGTTTAAATTCTAAGTATTTATCTTGTTCTATTACTGAACCAAATACTGATAAGATAATCGCTTTTTCTTTTGTGTAGTGTCTGTATCTTTTCATTTTTTTCCTTGAAAATTTTGTTTTTTATATATGAAATAAAAAAGGTAAAGAGAATCTCTTTACCTTTTAATATTTAAACCGCTTCTTTATAAAGCCGTTTATTTACAAAAGAACTATTTTCTAAACTATGAAGAGCTTTTGCACCAGCTAATACAACTAAATCTACAAGAGGTTCAACTAATACAACACTCATGTAAGCTACTCCAAAAGTTGAAACTGCACTTAAATTTTCAGCTCCAAAACCTTGACCATATAAGGCCCAAAAAGCTACCCATGTTACGATTCCACCTTGATATACTAAAGAGAGTTTTAAAGCATCTTTATATTTTATATCTTTGTAAGCTATATTTTTAGGTATCACTTTTGAAGCTACATAAGCCATTGTAAATAGAGGCATTAAAAGTGTTGTTACATTGATACCGTATTGAGGTAAGTCAAATGGTGCAAAAAACAAACCTTGCACTAAAAGCCCAAGAGCCAATCCAAACGCTGCAGGTGCTACACCAAAGATAAGAAACAAAGTAGAACCTAAAATAAGATGCACTTCAGACACTCCAACTGCTTGGTGAGGAAGTACTTCAAAAAACATAAATACCAAAATTGTTGAGAGCAGTGTTTTTACTGCAAAAGATACAACACCATTGTTTTTAAGAGCATCTACTGCTAATTTTCCTGCAATTCCAAATACCACTGCTGCTGAACCATAACTAAATACCATTTTTGCGCCATGCACTACGCCTGCTTCTATATGCATAATTATTCCTTGTTTATATAATAATTTTTAAATATATAATGTTAAGACATTATAAAACGAATGTTTGTAAAGGGTTATTAATAATTAAAAGAGGAATAGGGTGGTGAGGTTTTGTACTCTTGATAAGCAAAGGCTTTTTTATGGTACTGAAAATTACTATCGATTCTTGATAGTCTATTTAAAGTTGAATACATAGCAATGATTGCTAATGAGAAATATCGTTTTCCATAACCTTTTAAATGTTTCATAAAATTATTATACTACAAAATATCTTTATTTCTTGCGAGATAAAATCAGATATATAAAAAAAGGTGCTCCTAAAAATGAAGTCACCACACCTATAGGAATATCAGAATTTGCACCTGTATTTCTAGCAATCAAATCACAAAAAACTAAAAAAACTCCACCATAAAAAAATATCGGTAAAATCAGTTTTTCACTTGATGTTTTATACAACGTTTTTAAAATATGTGGAACAATAAGCCCTATAAAACCTATAGGTCCAGTAATACTCACACAAATCCCAACAGAGATAGAAACAACAAAAAGCAAGATATAGTTTGTTTTTTTAACATCTACACCTTTAAGTTGTGCAAACTCATACGATATAAGTAATAACTTGATTTTTTCTTTATAAAGTTGTGCAATCAAAAGAATTGTAATAGAAGCTGCCGCCATAAAATACACATCAGAAAATCCAACAGTATCTAAACTTCCCATAGTAAAACGCACTATCTCATAACTTTGAGATAAATCACTAATAAAAAACAATACCATCAAACAAGCACTATAAAAAAATGATAAGGCAATACCTACTAAAAGTAAACTAGTGGTGTGAATATCTTGAAGTTTTGAGGTGATAAAAAATAAAACTAAAATAGTAAGTAAACTTCCTAAAAATGCAAACAAGGATACAAAGGAAGCCACTCCAAATACTATAGCAATAGCAGTAAAAAGTGTAGCTCCACTAGCAACTCCAAGAGTAAATGGTGTACTCATAGGATTTCTAAATACTGTTTGAAATATCAAACCAGCAAGTCCTAAAATACCACCTGTTAAAAAAGCTAAAACTATTCTAGGAAATCTCAAATCCCAAAAAACTTGATAGTGCATAGAACTATTATCTAAAATACCATCTAAAGACAGATCAATTTGCCCGTAAAAAGGTGCAAGACACACTATAAAAAGAGAACAAAATATAAATAAGTACTTCATATATCGACTACTATATTATCTGATATTTTTTTGACTGTGTTGTCATACACACTATCCAGATTTTCTTGGGTAAAAAACTCTTTTGAGCTACCATTAAACTCAATTGTTCCATTTTTTACAAATACAATATCAAAACCTAATTTATAGGCTAAATTAAGATTATGAGTGATGATAATTTTGTTTTTCATAATACTATCTTGGGCTAAAATCTCAAACACATTTTTAAGTTTTTGAGGATCTAGATTTGATGTTGGTTCATCTAAGATAGTATATTTAGCATCATGTAAAATTGCACTAGCTATTAACACTAGTTGAGACTCTCCACTACTAAGTCGTTTACAGTTTTTAGTTTTAAGATGCTCTATTTGCAGTTTTTTTAAGACGTCATCTATATGATGAGTGTCATAAATTTTATTTAAAGCTAAAAACTCCTCGACACTTATATATTCATCAAAAACCTCTAGTTTAGGTGGTATATAATTTAAAAGGTGCACACGCTCTTCATAACTTATCTTCTCTAAAGAGATATTTGTTAAGGTCACATTTGAAGTAGTAATAAGTCCTGATAAAGCTTTTGCTAGAGTTGTTTTACCTGCTCCATTTGAGCCTAAGATGATTAAATTTTTCTCTTCTATTGTAAAAGAGATTTCATTTAAAATATAGTTTGAATAATTATCTATTTTTAACATCAGTTAGATACTCTTTCAAATCTTGTAAAAAATAGACTAAACGATCACTTGCTATTGCTGAGTAAGGCTTATCTGCTACATAAATATTATTTTCTTTTACTGCATTAATTGGTAAAGTAAGCCAAGGTTTTTTTATATCATCAACCGTAATCCCTCTTTCTTCTCTCAAAGGACTTAATAAAACCACTATATCAGGATTTGTAGCAATTATATTTTCGACATTTAAAACAGGCTGTCCTTTTCTTTTACTTTGTAAGGCATTTGTATTACCACTTAAATTGATAATATCATCAAAATAGAGATTTTGACCTACAACAAATACTCGTTTATCTATATAACCATAAGCACTAATAACAAAAAGGATTTTTTTATCGCTTACTATATTTTTAATATCTTGTAGTTTTTCATCTATTTTCGTTAATATTTGAGTAGCTTCTTTCTCTTTTCCTAAAGTTTCACCTATAATTTTGATACTATTTTGAATCTCATTGAGTTTTGTAAGTTTTAGTATTTTCGTTTCAATGCCAAGTTTATGTAACTTATCTGAAAGTTTTTTTGTATTTTCTAGCATGATTACAAGGTCTGGTTTTAAAGATACTATTTTTTCCAAGTTAGGTGAAAAATATCCACCCACTTTTGGTTTTGTTTGTGCATCTAAAGGGAAGTTACAATATTTTGTATTTCCTACTATTTTATCACCATCCCCTAAAGCATAAATGATTTCATTTATAGAGGGACTTAATGCTATGATTCTCTCATAAGCAAAAAGATTAACAGTAAAAAGGAGTAGGAAAAGATATCTCATTAGAAACTAACTTTCACACCTGCATAATATGCTCTAGCACTTGTAGCATACCCATCAGATGTTTGATAATATTTATCTGTTATATTATCTACTTTTCCATAAATTTTGAGATTTTTTGTAATATCATAATTTGCTACAACATTTGCAATAGTATATCTACCTGTTTGTGCTCCTTCTTCATCATCTTTATCATATCGAGTACCCACATATTGAGCATTGAGTCCTAAATGAAGTTTATCAAAACCATAATAATCTATTGATGCTTTGAAACTTTTTTTTGCTCTACGTGCTAGTTTTTCATCGTTATTATTTCTTGCATCTAAAATAACATAATTTAAAGATATTAAGGTATCTTGCATAATGTCATTTTTATACTCAAACTCATACCCTTTAAGTTTTGACTTACCACTTAGGTTTTCATATGCAGTATTTGGCCATGAACCAGCAACATATTGAATCATATCCGTAATATCACTTCTAAAATATGTCGCTTTAAATTTATTAAAATATACAGATATATCATATGATTTAGTTGTTTCAGGTTTAAGTGTTGATGTATAACTTAGATTTCCTAAAGTTGGAGCATTATAGGCTGTACCATAGTTTGTCGAGAGATAAAACTCTTCTTGAAAATTATATTTCACTCCAAATTTTCCTGTTACTTTTTCATCAAAGGCGTTATTATTGTCATATCGTAATGTTTCAGATAATACGAGTTTATCAAACTTATTTAGATTTGATATAAATAAGGCACTTGTTTGATACTTTTGTTTATTTTCCGTATCTTCAAAATTTTGTTTATTAAGTCCAAAAATAAAGATATCTTCACTATTATATTTGATATCATTTTGCAGTGAAAATTCATTTACTTTACTTTGTGCATAAAAAGTATCTTGTTTTCTATCAAATCTTGATTGAGATGCAGTTAATTTCATACTGTAATTGTCTACAGTGTGAGTATAATTCAATGCTTTAAAATAATGATTTATAAAACTTTTATTTATTAGATTATCCCCCGTTGAACTATCATAGTCATATTGGGCATCTATATTTTTATATAACAGATCAACCGTGTCATTATCAGTAAGATTTACAGCAGATTGTAATGTATAGGTCATATTTTCATAACCATCTTTCTCTAAACCTAAATCTTTTCCTCTTTTCCCATAATCAGCACTACCTTGCTTTGGTTCATAAGCACTATATCCATCTGTTGTTATTTTATTTGCATCTATTTTAAAAGAATATTTTCCTTTTTTAGCTGATAGACTTGCATTATATTTTTTAGTATTAAAACTACCAGCTTCTGCTAAAAGTGAACCATGTACACCATCTTTGGCTTTTTTTGTAATAATATTGACAACTCCACCACTAGCATCTGCACCCCAAATACCACTTTGAGCTCCTTTGACTACTTCGATTCTTTCTACATCATCTATCATAAGTTGTGCCAATGGAGCACCACTTAGTCCTGTAGGTTCATTATAACGTATACCATCAACCAAAATAAGAATTCTTTTAGTGTCAACTCCTCTTATAAATAAAGAATCACGTTGTCCCAATCCACCGTTACCAGAGATAGAGATTCCTGCTAAGCTGTTAAGTGCTTCACTTACTGTTTGTACATGTTTTTCTTCTAATTCTATATTTGATATCACTTCTACGTTGGATGTAACATTTTGAAGACTTTGTGTCGATTTTGTAGCACTTGAGATAGTTATCATCCCTAAATCATCTTCTGCATAAGTGTTTGTAGCTATAAATAAAGCTGTAGCTATACTTAAGTTTACGATTTTTTTCATTTGGAGTTATCCTTAAATTTTAATATTTTGTTGTTATGTTATATATAAAATTTAGAATAGGGTGGAGATGTTTTATACTCTTGATAAGCAAAGGCTTTTTTATGGTACTGAAAATTACTATCTATTTGAGATAGTTTATTTATTGTTGAATACATAGCAATAATTGCCAATGAAAAGTATCGTTTTCCATAACCTTTTAAGTGTTTCATTGTGCGGATTTTAGCAAATAATTTATTATAAAGAAGTTATACTAGAATATAATATAAAAAGTGAAAAATAAACTTAGAGTTATCTAGGTTTATTTATTTTTTCTTTTAGAGGCTTTTGCCATTTTTGCTTTTTTCTTCGCTTTCTTTTTTGCACTTTCTAAATTTGCAGCTTTTCGTGCATTTATAACTTGTTCTTGGGTGTTCTTATCTTGTGTAAATGCAACTTTGACTGCATTTTTATTTTGATTGCCTTTTGCAGCAATTTTATCCATATTTTTAGTATTTACTTTTGAACAGTTTATCTCTTTCATACTTTCCCTTTTGTGGTATATTCTAATTGAACTATCAATGTATAATAATATTATTTATATGTTATTAGTATTAAAAGGCACTCTTTCTCGTTAAAATTAGATCTAGTTTATATTTGTATAATTGCGTTAGTTATAATATACATAGATTTAGATATAATCCAATTATGATAAATGAACATATAGAATTAGGTGTATTAAACACTTTAAAAGTTAACAGAATAACAGAACCGGGTATCTACTTAGAAGCTTTAGATGAAGAGGTTGTACTTCTTCCAAATGCATATGTAACTAAAGAGATGCAAGTAGATGATGAGATAGAAGTATTTGTATATACTGATAGTGAAGATAGGATTGTTTCAACAACACAAAAACCATATGGTATGAAAGATGAATTTATGTTTACGCGAGTTGTAGATGTAGTTGATTTTGGAGCATTTGTTGATTGGGGTTTACCAAAAGATCTTTTTGTTCCTCGAAACAGACAAAAAACACCTTTTAGAGATGGTCAAACAAGAATAGTTAGAATCATTGAAGATGAAGAATCAGGAAGACTTATAGGTGTAGAAAAAATTACATCATTTTTAAGTACAGCAACAAAAGAACTTCAACAAAACCAAGTAGTAAATCTATTAGTATTTGCAAAAACACCACTAGGGTATAAAACTATTATAGATGATACTTATGAGGGTATGGTTTATAGTAATGAGATATTTACAACTATAGAGGTGGGAGATAAAATAAAAGGATATGTAAAAACAGTTCGTGATGATGGGAAAGTAGATATCTCATTACAACCTATTGGTAAAACATTTACAGAAGATGTAAATACAAAAAAGATTTTAGATACACTTAAACAAAACCACAACAATCTTCCATATAACTACAAAACTGATGCTGAAATAGTTAAAGAGATGTTTAGCATGAGTAAAAAAGCATATAAAAGAGCTTTAACAAGTTTAATAGAAAATAACCTCATTAAAATAGACGACAATGGGATGGAATTACTGTAATGGAAGATTTGATACGAGACTGGGGATATATAATATTATTCTTATACTCTTTTGGTGGAGGATTTTTAGCTTTAGTAGTTGCAGGAATTTTAGCTTTTAGTGGAGAATTAAATATTGTTGCTGTTATTATTGTAGCAGGTGCAGCAAACTTTATAGGAGATCAGTTTCTGTTTACAATTGCGCGAAAAAATAAAGATCAAGCAAAACAGATGATGCAAAAACATAAAAGAAAAATAGCAATGGCACATCTTTTAATGAGAAAGTATGGTTCGTGGGTTATATTTTTGCAAAAATATATTTACGGTATAAAAACGCTTATCCCTTTAGCGATGGGGCTCACAAAATATGATTATAAAAAATTTATGTTTTTTAATATCTTTGCAACAGCACTTTGGGCTTTAGTTATTGGTGTTGCTTCATATATGTTAGGTGATTTAGTTTATACCTATATTGAAGAGTTTAAAACATATGGACTAGTATTTGTAGCATTTATACTTCTTGGAGTATTTTATCTATTTCAAAAATACAAATAAATTCTATATTAAGTCACAAAAAAGGGAGATAATCTATTTTATCTCCCTTTTTTATTAGCTTTGAAAATTGAGAAAGAATCTTTAATAAAACAACATAGATAACTTCGATATAATCTAAGTAATTTTAAAAATAGGATAATAAATGCAAGTAGCACCTTCGATATTAAGTGCAGATTTTGGTATATTAAATGATGAAATAAAAGCGATTTGTGACGGTGGATGTGACCTAGTACACGTAGATGTTATGGATGGTCATTTTGTACCAAATCTAACTATAGGCCCAGTAGTAGTAAGCTCTGTAGCTAAAATCTCAACAAAACCTTTAGATATACATCTTATGGTTCAAAACAATACATTTTTTGTAGATCTATTTGCTCCATTAAAACCTGAATATATCTCATTTCATATAGAAGAGGAGAAACATCCTCATAGACTTATTCAAAAAATAAGAGATTATGGGATAAAACCTGCAATTGTTCTGAATCCTCACAGTCGTCCAGAAGATATCGAGTATCTTTTAGCAGATTTAGATATGGTATTATTAATGTCTGTAAATCCTGGATTTGGTGGTCAAAAGTTTATAGAGAGCGTTGTACCAAAAGCAAAAAAGCTTAAAGAGTTAATTAATAAAATCAACCCAAACTGTCTTATTGAAGTAGATGGTGGCGTAAACGATAAAAACATCTCTTTACTTAAAGATGCTGGAGTAGATATTGTTGTAGCAGGTAGTTATGTATATGGTGCAAATGACTACAGTAAAGCTATTAAAAGCCTTCAGTTATAAAGTAAAACTATATGAGAGTAAAAATCTGTGGAATTACAAATCTAAAAGATGCAAATGATGCTATAGAAGCGGGGGCTAGTGCTTTAGGATTTGTTTTTTATCCTAAAAGTGCTAGATATATAGAACCAGAAACAGCACGAGATATAATCAAACAACTTCCACCTTTTATACAATCAGTAGGCTTATTTGTAAAAGAAACGGCACAAACTATTAATCATATAGCAAAGATAACAAAAATAGACATAGCACAAATACATTTTGAAGTAGAAGACAGCTTTTATAAAGAGTTAGAAATAAAATCTTTAAAAGTAGTTCGTGCAAAGAAAAAAGAAGATTTACATTTGTATCCAAATGAATACAGAATAGTAGATGCTTTTGTACCTGAATTTGGGGGCGAAGGAGTACGTTTAAATCTTGATTGGTTTGAAGATATTGACTGTTCTCGTATAATTCTTGCAGGGGGATTAAACTCTAACAACTTGAATGAATTAAAAGGATCTAAATTTTATGCACTTGATGTAAGTAGTGGTGTAGAAATAAAAAAAGGGATTAAAGATAAACAAAAAATTATAAACTTCATAGATAAAGCAAATGAACTATCTAAATAAATTAATAAATAGTTTAAATAAAGCCCCTTTAACTATTATACAATACAATGAAATACTAGAAAAAAATGACACTTTTTTTGATAATATTGAACTGGAAACGGAACTACTTGTTTCTAATGGTTTGCCATTGTATTTTACAGAGGATTTTGTGATGTTAAAAACATCTACAAACCTCATCGAAGATCAAACATTTTGTGTAGTTGATATAGAAACAACTGCAGGAAATGCTAAAGATGGCCAAATAATCGAAATAGGTGCAGTTAAATATAAAAATGGTCAAGTGATTGAAACTTACGAATCATTAGTAAATACAAGAGAGATACCGTTTAAAATACAAGAACTTACTGGTATCACACCAGAAATGACACATAATGCACCAAATCTACGTGCAGTACTAGAAGAATTTAAAATATTTTTAGAAGATGATGTTTTTGTTGCACATGCTATCGCTTTTGATTATAAGTTTATTAGTGATAGTTTTAAGAAGTATGACTTAGGTGAGTTATGCAATAGACGACTATGTACTATAGACCTCTCAAAACGAGTTATAGAGTGTGAACGATATGGTTTAAAATATTTAAAAGAATATCTTAACATAGAAATTGAAAATCATCATAGAGCCTATAGTGATGCTTTAAGTACTCAAAAGATATTAAAGGTTTGTTTGGACAGATTACCTCAAGATATAGTTACTACAGAGGATTTAATAAAATTTACAAAACAATAAGTTTTGTAAATTTTTTTGATTTAGAATGAATATTTTAAATTAATATATCCATATCTTCCTGGATCATTTAATAAAACTCGATTACCACCTGTTGCTACATAAGTTATATCTTGATAAGTATTTGTTGAAGCATATGTTGTATCAAATAAGTTGTCTACCCCTAGAGTAAAAGCAAAGTTTTTATGTAATTGATTTGTATATTTTAAATTTACTAAAGCATAACCCGATAACTCTTGTTCTCTTACTGAACTATCGTAAGTATCCCAGCTATCTACTGCTATCACTTCTGTTGTAAATTTTGCATTTCTTAATTCATAGTTTAAAGCAATATGCGTTTTTAAAGGTGTGATTTCTGCTAAATCTTTATCTGCATAATTTCCATCCTTTTCTCCTCTTTGATACGCCATACCATAATCAAGAGAAAAAGAATCATTCATAATATAAAAACCACTAATATCTAACCCATATATCGTAGCATCAAGATTTGTAAATGAACCTGTATTATATATATAATCTTTTAGTTTAGAATAAAATAGTTTTGTTTTTATATTAAAATCTCCAATGTTTTTTTCAAACCCTAAATCAGCTTCATAATTTTTTGTATCCTCTAAATTATTATTTGACGCTGCATAATATAATTCTCTTGCATCTGGTACACGTGATGATTTACCAATACCAGCAAAATATTTAGTATCTGAATCTGCTTTATATACAGCAAAAATATTGGCATTTAATGATTTATAGTTTCTATCAGTTTTTGTTGCACTATCAGCATCAACATCAGTATAATCATATCTAGCACCTGTTTCTATTGTTAAATTACCAAAAGACTTTTCAATTTTTGTAAAAAGTGCTTTGTTAGTTGTATCTGTTGAAGTTAAAGTTGTATTTGGAATAGTTGTAGCACCAGTTGCTACAGTAGTCATATAACTTTCACCTTTCCAATTTCTAACACTAGTATCAAGTCCCACTGTCACTAATGAATCAGAAATTTCCATACTGTTTTTGAGTTTAGTTCCCCAAATTGAAGATTTCATATGGTTTGTCATATACATCATCTTTCCATTATTTCTAAGTTTTGTACTCATTGGATGATCTACATCTGAGTAATAATACTCAAGATTTAATTCTTTTGATAAATTTGCAAGATTTCTAGCTGTATATCCTACAGTATAGATATTCGAATCATCATAATCTGCATCCATAGGAGTATTTGGATATAAAACATTATCACTTCTGTTTGCAGTATATGATAATTTTAGTTCTGAATCATCATTGATATTGATAATAGCTTTACCTAATAACGTTTTCTTTTCAAAAGCTTCTTCATCAGCTTTAGTGTATTGATTTACTGTAGGCACATTTTTTTTAATTTGTTGTGCTAAGAAATCATTTCCATCACCATCCTCATATTGATCACCATTTTCTATAGAAGTAGAAAGTAGTAGTTTAAACCTATCTGTACCACCACTTATTGTAGCACTTGCTTTTTTGTATCCAAAACTTCCAGCATTTAGATTTACTTCACCTGTTAACTCTTTAGTAGGTTCTTTAGTCTTTACTTTTACTAAACCACTGAGTGTTCCAAAGTTTTCAACATCATAAGGACCTTCTGTTACTTGTACACTTTCAATATTATTTGACAAAACATGTGAAGTAGGGGGATCCATTCTGTTTGGACAGGCTCCATATATTTTAGCATCATCTATTAATACATTTATATTATCTTTTTTTTGTCCTCTTAAAATAATGTCATTTGCTATTCCACTTCTTCTTACAAGAGAGACTGAAGGTATATTTTTAGCTAAAGTTTCAGCTAAATCAGCACTTTTTATCTCCTCTTTACTCACATCATTAACAACCTTTTTATTAACTGTTTCACTAATTTCTATCTCACCTAAATCTTGTGCATGAAGATTTAGTGCAACTATACATGCTAGTGATAAATATATTTTTTTATTCATCTATTTTACCTTTTATTGAATTTTCAAGGTAAAGAATATCTTTTATGTGTTAATTAATCGTTAATTTGATAATTGTTTAAGTTATATTATATTTTAAGGATAAAACCAATAGCAAAATACTATTGGTTTGTCAGTAGCTCGATGATTGTATCTTTGTTTTTACAAAAATTTCCATTTCTTGAGATAAGAAACAGGTCATTTGCTTTTCCTCTTAGTGATTGAATTTTAGCACTATTTATCTCCACACCAAAATCATCAAAGGTTTTAGCGATGTAAGAGAAAAGTCCTTGTTGATCTTTTGTTTTAATCTTCATAAGAGCCAACTCTTCAGTATGTTCACACTCTACAACAATTTCATCTTTTGAAATAATTGGTTTTTTGAGTTTTATATCTTTTGACATATCAAAAGAGTTTTTTATAATTTCTTCTATTAATGGTAAGTTTTCAGCATCTAGTTTTTCATCAAAAGATATCTCAAAAAACTTTTTATCATCAAATAATTTATAAATTCCCATCGATGCAATATTTAAAAAATGTAACTTCCCTAGAAGATATCCAAGATTTAAGGGTACAACTCTTGTTATTTTAATTGTTAAATAGTCTTTATTCGAAATAGTATAATCCCAATCTAAAGTATTTATAGCTCGTTTTGCAATTCTAATAATATCTTGTGCTTTATATTTTAGATACATCTGATTTGATTCTATATGTAAAATCTTTTTTTGAATTAATCGTGAAGACTCTATAAATAATTTATTTTTTTGAATAGTATTCTCTTTATTAAATCTACGTGTACTTATCTTTAATAACTCTTCATTATCAAAAGCAGGTATAGATTGTAAATATAATTCTTTTAATAATGATGCAGTTGAACTTTTGTAAAGTTTTCTATCTACAGAACAAATATCAGCATAAGTAAGTATATAAAGTAACTTTAGGGCTTCATGAGTACGGATAAGTCCTGTAAATGCTAAAATAGTATTTTGAGAATAGATATCTTCTGTAGTTGCAACTTTACTCATCATATTATGATATCTAATAAGATTAGCAGTAAGTTGAATAACATCATCTTCAAGTTTTAAAGATTTGGCAAATTTTCTAAATAAATTTTGACCCACTACATGATGATCTTTACCTCTTCCTTTTCCGCAGTCATGAAAAAATGCTGCTAAGCGTAAAATAAATTTTTGTTTATCTGTTAAAGTTCTGTACATAACCTCTAAGAAAGGGTCTTCAATATTTTGTAAATGGTAAAGTGTTTTTATACTATGTATATCTACTGGATGACTATGATAACCATCAAACTGTGGTTGGTTTATAATCATTTTGAATGTTGGTATTAACTCAACCAACAGTGAAGCATTGTATAATAATTTAATAAACGGGTAAAGATTTTCTTTTTCTAATATCGTAACTATTAGACTTTTTGTGCTCTCGTTTGTTTTTACAGGTAAAATCGTTTTTGAAGCATACTGAACAAAAGAGGGATCAAAACTTGATACATCTTTTGGTAAAGAGAGTAACTCTTTTAAAAACAGATTTAATTTTTTTGGTTTATTATGAAAAGAGGTATATATCTTGTTTTCATGATAATAGATATTTTTCGTTACTCTATTCTTTTTTATAGATTCAAACTGTGATAAATTATAGATATATTGTCTTGTTATTTTTTTAGTCATTATCACTGTAAAAGAGTGAATTATATGTAAAGAACTTAGTATTTTTGCCATACATTGTCTCTCTTTTACATATCTTGTACTATCTTTGAAACCTAACCATTCACTTAATTCTGGTAAAACATCAAAATTTACTATATCAAGTTTTTTCTTTGCGATAAGATGTAAGGCACTTCTAACCCTAAAAATATATTCTAAGGCAATAGCATATTGCTTATACTCGTCATCTGTAAATAACTTCCCACTTAATTGTTTTGTATTTGTCACACCATAAGTAACATTTGCAACCCAAAATAGCATGTTGGATTCTCTCATCCCTCCATAACCATCTTTTATATTTGGCTGCATATTTAATCTATTTTTTAAAAGTCTATTTTTATGCTCTTCCATTTTTTCTAATATAAACTCTTTTTGTTGATATTTCCTAATCTTAGAAAGTTTATATTCAAATTTAAACCATAGATGTTTTGAACCATAAATAAGTCTCGATTCTAAAATTGAGCTTTTGATAGTAATATCAGTTTCAACCTCCTTTACAATCTCATCTATACTGTGTACTCGACTTCCTAGTTTCAAGCCACTGTCCCAAGCTAATAATACAAACTCTTCTAAAATTGGTTTTATATTAAATCCTTGAACCTCTTCAAACAAGAGTAAAATATCTATATCACTATATACACAAAGTTGTTCTCTTCCATAACTTCCTAATGCAATTACAGTAATAGGGATGTAGTTACTCATAGGAAGGTAAGAACCAAAGTGTTTACGTAGTAAGTATTTATAAATAATTTTTATAAAACTATCTATCATTTTTGTATGTTTTACTAAAAAGTCTTTTCCACCAGAACCCTTATAAACTTCATCTAATGAGTTTAAATATGTTTTTATCTCCTCTTTTATAGCTTTTGCTATTTGAAAGTCTGGAGCTTTATTATCTATTAATTCTTCTATTTTTAAATTTAAATCTGTCATATCTAATTTTAGCACAAAAACTATTAGTTATAAAAGTTATTAGATTAAACTAGTTTTAAGAAATGTAGTGTTAGTATTTAAAATAAATTAAAAAAAGGTAAAAATTATGAAAACAAATCTACCTTCACATATTGATAATTGGTCATTTAATAGAACTAAAACATATACATTTATAGAAAAATATGATTTTATTATAGTTATTGCAGTTTTTGCTATAGCTTATCTTATAATATTTTAATATTATTAATTACTATCTTCATATCTTAAGAAAATACATAAAAAAAAATGATATAGTTTCTTCTTACTAAATAAAAAAATGGAATTATATTATGAATGAAGAAGAAAAAAGCTACTTTAATAGACAAATTCAACTTTGGGGTGAAGAGACTCAAGAATCATTAAAAACAAAAAAAATTGCAATTATTGGCTGTGGTGGATTAGGATGTAGTTTAGCTATTGCTTTAGGTAGTAGTGGAATAGGGCATATTGATCTCATTGATTTTGATACTGTAGGAGTACATAACATACACAGGCAAGTTGGTTTTAAAGTTGGAGATGAAGGTAAACTTAAATGTGAAGTACTTAAAGAGTTAGTTGAATCAAGGAATCCTTTTGTTTCAGTTAGATCTTTTGATATGGATTTTGATACTTTTAGTTTTACAGATGATTATTATGATCTTATATTAGATGGTACTGATAACTTACCTACCCGTGCAAAAATCAATAAATTTTCTAAAGATAAAAATATACCTTGGATATACGCAAGTGTAGAACTTTTTCATGGTCAAGTGTGTTTTTTTGATAATGCAGACTTTGAAAGTATTTTTAATGTTACAGATCATAAACCAGGTGGAATAGCAGCACCTATTGTTATGAGTATTGCTACTTTTCAAGCGAATCTTGCCCTACGTTTTCTTGCTGACCTTCCAATACAAAAAGATCTTTTGAATTATTTTTTCTTTTCTGAAGAGGGAGAATACACACATCAAAAATTTCCATTACCTAAGAGTTAATTGGTAAGATTACTATAATAGATTTTTAAGCAATTTAAAGCTATAATCGTCAAATTTTACAACATAAATAAGGAACTTTACTAATGCCAAAAAGAGAAGATATAAAGTCTATATTACTAATAGGGTCAGGTCCTATTGTTATTGGTCAAGCGTGTGAATTTGATTATTCTGGTACACAAGCTACTAAAACATTAAAAGAGTTAGGATATAGAGTTGTTTTAATCAATTCTAATCCAGCTACTATTATGACTGACCCTGAGTTTGCAGACAGAACATATATTGAACCTATTACTGAAGATATGATTGCAAAAATCATTGAGATTGAAAAAATCGATGCTATTCTACCTACAATGGGTGGACAAACTGCTCTAAATGTAGCAACTTCTATGTATGATAAAGGTATGTTAGAAGGTATAGAATTTCTTGGTGCTCACCCCGATGCTATTAAAAAAGGTGAAGATAGACACCTTTTTAATGAAGCAATGATAAAGATTGGTATGGATCTACCTAAAAGTGCAAACGCTTATAGTGTAGATGAAGCTATCAAAGTAGCGCAAGAGATAGGTTTTCCTGTTATTAGTAGAGCTTCATTTACTCTTGCTGGTGGCGGTTCTGGTGTTGCATATAATATGGAAGAATTTAAGAAGCTAGCAGAAGAAGGCATCTCTGCAAGTCCAATTAACGAAATAGAGATCATGGAGTCTATGCTTGGTTGGAAAGAATATGAAATGGAGGTTATCAGAGATAATAAAGATAACTGTATCATCGTATGTTCTATAGAAAATTTAGACCCTATGGGTGTACATACAGGAGATAGTATTACAGTTGCTCCTGCACTTACACTTACAGATAAAGAATACCAAAATATGAGAAATGCATCTTTTGATATTTTAAGAGAAATTGGTGTTGATACTGGTGGTTCAAATGTTCAATTCTCAATTTGTCCTAATACAGGAAGAATGATTGTAATTGAGATGAATCCAAGAGTTTCAAGATCTTCAGCACTAGCTTCAAAAGCTACTGGGTATCCTATTGCTAAAGTTGCTACACTACTTGCTGTTGGGTTTACACTTGATGAGATAGAAAATGATATCACAGGAACAACAGCTTCTTTTGAACCAGTTATTGATTATGTAGTAACAAAAATTCCTCGATTTACATTTGAAAAATTTCCATTAGCAAACTCTACACTTTCTACAGGTATGAAATCAGTTGGTGAAGTTATGGCTATGGGAAGAACTTTTAAAGAGTCTATGCAAAAAGCACTTTGCAGTTTAGAGACAGGATTAACTGGATTTAATGAGATGAAAGGGAGTTTAGATTTCATCAAAAAAGAGATTAGACGGCCAAATGAAAAAAGAATTTTATTCTTAATGCAAGGATATAGAGAAGGTTTAACAAATGAAGAGTTATTTGAACTTTGTAATGTAGATCCTTGGTTCTTATCTCAATTTAGAGAAATTTATAATTTAGAATGTGAAATTAAAGAGAGTAAAGAGGCTATTTTAACAAATGAATCTTTTTTAAGAAAAGCAAAAACTTTTGGATTCTCTGATGCCATGATTGCTGAACTTATAAATAAAAGTGAAGAAGATATATATAATGCAAGAAAATCTTTGGAGATTACATTAAGTTACAATGAAGTAGATACATGTGCTGCTGAGTTTAAAGCTTTAACACCATACTTATATTCTTCTACAGATATTACAAAACTTCCTAAAATCGAAGAAACTCCATCATCGGATAAAAAAGTTTTAATTATTGGTGGTGGTCCAAATAGAATTGGTCAAGGTATAGAATTTGACTACTGTTGTTGTCATGCAAGTTTTGCATTAAATGAGATGGGTGTTAAAACTATTATGTATAACTGTAATCCAGAAACAGTATCAACAGATTATGATACATCAGATGTATTATATTTTGAACCAATTGATTTTGAACATGTAAGAAGTGTTATTGAAGCAGAACAACCAGATGGTATTATCGTACACTTTGGAGGACAAACTCCTTTAAAACTAGCTAATGCTATTCATAATATGGGTGGAAAAATTATTGGTACTACTGCTGAGGTTATTGACCTAGCTGAAGATAGAGAAAAATTCTCTACATTTGTTGAAAAAGCAGGACTTTTACAACCTGATAATGGAACAGCTGTTACTTTAGAACAAGCACTAGAGATTGCAAATAGAGTAAGTTATCCAGTATTAGTAAGACCGTCATTTGTACTTGGTGGTAGAGGGATGAAAATTGTTTATAGTGATGATGAGCTAAAACAATATATGGCAGAAGCAGTTTCTGTATCAAATGATGCTCCTGTATTAATTGATAAATTCTTAGATAGAGCTATAGAACTTGATGTTGATTGTATCACTGATGGTACTGATGTTTATATTGGTGGAATTATGCAACATATTGAGGAAGCTGGTATTCACTCAGGAGATTCTGCTTGTAGTTTACCCCCTGTAAGTTTATCTGAGAGTATACTCAAAGAGGTTGAGGAAAAAACAAAAACTATGGCGTTAGAACTTGGTGTTATTGGTCTTATGAATACTCAATACGCTATTCACCATGGTAAGATTTACTTAATTGAAGTAAACCCAAGAGCTTCTAGAACAGTTCCTTTTGTTTCTAAAGCAACAGGTATACCTATGGCAAAAGTTGCAACTAGAGTTATGTTTGGTGAGTCTTTAAGAGATGCATTAAAAGCTTACGATAAAGATGAAAAAATTGTTAACGTTACAAATCCATCAAGAGAAAATTTATTGCTTCCAATGTTAAAAGGACATGTAGCTGTAAAAGAAGCTGTTTTCCCATTTAATAAACTAAGTGGTGCTGATCTTATTTTAGGACCTGAGATGAAATCTACAGGTGAAGTTATGGGTATAAGCAATGACTTTGGTAAAGCTTTTGCAAAAGCTCAAAGTGCTGCTAAAAATAACCTTCCATCAAATGGTGGAAAAGTATTTATCTCACTAGCTGACTTAGACAAAGAGTTTGCTCCTCAAATCGCTTTGGGATTAGAAAATGAAGGATTTGAAATAGTTGCTACTGGTGGTACTTATACTATCATAAGTGAAGCTGGAATACCATGTGAAAAAGTTTTAAAAGTGAGTGAAGGTAGACCAAATATTGTTGATAGTATGATGAACGAAGATATTGTTATGGCAATCAATACAAGTGATGGTGAAGAGATCAGTAAAGATGATGGATTGCAAATAAGAAGAACTGTTTTAAAAATGAATGTACCATATTTTACTACTGTAGCTGGTGCACTAGCTTCTGTTGAAGCGATTGCAGCTATTAAAGCTACAAATGGATTAGTTCCTAAATCTATACAAGAGTTTTTACTGTAAGAGTGAAAGTTTACAGTTGAACTCTTCTTTAGTTTACTTAACACAAACAGACACTACAGTAGGTTTTTTATCTCAAAATGATAAAAAGCTTTGTGGTGTAAAAGAAAGAGACCAACAAAAAAAAATTTTACAAGTTGTAAATAGCTTTCATACACTTAAAAAACATCTAAGAGTCCCCACTAAATATAAAAAATTAATCAGACGTGCCAGAATGAGTACTTTTATATATCCAAATAAATTAGCATTTCGTGTAGTTGACAATAACTCAAGTCATCAAAATTTTCTTCTCAAGTTTCATACTATGTATTCTACCTCTGCAAATAAAACGCAAAACAGCTTTAATGAAGAGTTTGCCGAAGAAAAAAGTGATATCATAGTATATACAAAAGATAATTTTACTGAAACAAAAGCTTCAAGTATTTTTAAAATAAATAAATCAAAAATTAGAAAAATACGATGAAAATTTTTTTAACAGTTATCATAAGTTTAATATTAACACAGAATCTTTATTCAAGAGAACTCATCAAGGCTAACTTCAATAACTTAACACTAGAAAACATTATAAAAATAACTTCTAAAATCATTGGAAAAAATATTTTAATATCAACGAAGTTAGCAGGTAAAGTAGATTTTATTTACAATAAACCTATTTATAAAGATGAAGTTTTAGATATTTTAAAAACTATCTTAGCCTCTAAAGGTTTTAAAGTCATTGAACGTAATAACGTTTTAAATATAGTAGCACTTGATAATCAAGATGAAGTTAAGGTTATCTATTTAAAAAATACAAATGCTACGGATATTCTTCAAATTATCAGTGATTTAGAGCAAAACACTAAAAAACAAAAGTCCAATACTATTAATATCTCACTATTTGAAGATACAAATGCCATAATACTTAAGGGAACAGCAAATAAAGTCTTTACTTTTTCTAAATTAATAGAGCAACTTGATATTGCAAAACAACAAGTATATGTGCAAGCTAGAATTATAGAAGTAAGTGAGCGTAAAACGCAAAATATAGGGATACAATATGGACTGACTACTTTCAATACAAATAGTTCAGGAATTATGACTTTTGCCTCTTCTTTAAATAGTACAGCTGGAAATCCTAGTCTCAATTTAACTGAATTAAGTAGTTATGGCTACAATCTGAATAGTCTTAAAAGTGCTTTATCTTTAGGAGCAACTATTAATTTACTCAAACAGAATAATGCGCTTGATATAGTAAGTGAACCCTCTATTTTATGTATAAATAATAAAGAAAGCTCTATATATGTAGGTGAAACAAGATCAATCCCAACGGGAACTACTGTTGGTACTACAACTACTACAAATTTTAAAAGAGAAGATATAGGACTTAAACTTATAGTAAAACCGCGAATCTCAAATAAAAATAAGGTAACGTTAGAGTTACGAACTATTTTAGAAGATATTAAAGAGACAGATATTATTACAGGGAACCCAAATACAAATAAAAAAGAAGTTATCACAACTGTAATGGTTAATAATGGGGAGAGTGTAATCCTGGGTGGTCTTATCAAAAATAAGATTGAGAAAGTGAACTCAAAAGTGCCATTACTAGGTGACATACCTTATTTTGGGGCTTTATTTAGAAACAATTATGATATCAATGATAAAATTAATTTGATTGTCATTGTTACACCATATATCATACCAAAATCAAAAGACTTAACATTTGTTATCAATCAACTCACAAATTTAAAAATACTTGAACAAAAATATACTAAAATACTTTTAGAAGATTTAGAAAAAATAAAAATAAAAAAAGATATTCCAAATAATGCAAAAACAAAAAATCAAATAGATCATAACCAAAGATTAAAAGAGACATTTGGACTATAAAGGAAAAGAATGGAAGAAAACAAAAAAACACTTACGATAATCGATACTTTTGGATTTTTATTTAGAAGTTACTATGCGCTCCCACCACTGAAATCACCAACAGGTTTTCCAACAGGAATGCTTACAGGATTTATGAACTTTATAAGTGGTATAGGACGAGACTTTCAAACAGATTATCTAGTATTTGCCCTTGATAGCAAAGGAAAAACTTTTAGAAGTGATATTTATGAAGAATATAAGTCTCATCGTCCTGATGCTCCAGATGATTTAAAAGCACAACTTCCTGTTGCTATTGATTTTATTGAAAAAATGGGTTTTAAAACAGCATCAGAAGTAGGATATGAAGCTGATGATATAATAGCTTCACTTGCATGTGATGGAGTAAAAAACGGTTTAAATGTAAGAATAGTAAGTCATGATAAAGATTTATATCAATTAATAGGAGACAATATATGTATGTTTGATCCTATGAAGAAAAAAGTGATTAGTGTTGATGATTGTTTTAATAAATATGGTGTCTATCCAAAACAATTTACAGACTATCAATCACTTTTAGGAGATAGTGCTGATAATGTTCCTGGAGTAAAAGGTGTTGGTGCCAAAACGGCTATGGCTCTTATTCAAGAGTATGACAACCTTGATAATATCTATGCAAATATAGAAAATATAGAAAAACCTCGATGGCAAAAACTTTTAAATGAAAATAAAGAGATGGCATATATAAGTAAGCAATTAGTTACTTTAGATTGTAATTTTCATGCTTTGGAGCACTTAGGAACAATAGAAACACTAGAACTTCCAAAAGAAAATCCTATTTTAAAAATAGCAAATACTTTGAATGAATTTGGTATGAATAGAATCATAGATAGAGTGCATAAAGAGGGACTGAACTACAAAACAACTATTCCTGTAGGTTATGATGAATCACAATTTAAACAAAAAGAGATTGAAGTATTAGAGTGTGAATATATTCTTTTAAATGAGAGTAAAAAACTTTTTGATGTTGTAAACTCTATACCAAAAAATTCCCTTGTTTCTTTTGATACAGAAACGACTGGATTAGATGCAAAAAAAGCTAATATTGTAGGATTTTCATTTTGTTGGGAACAAAATAAAGCTTACTATGTACCAATTGGACATTTTTATCTAGGGGTAGAAGATCAAATATCTTTAGAAGATTCAAAACGTGCTATAGAAGTATTAAATACCCACAAACTCATTTTACAGAACTATAAATATGACTTAGAAGTGGTACAAAATAATTTTGGTTTAGATATAAAACTATTTGCAGACACTATGG